>Ga0255338_1000411_pt1 | contig 147138 bp, 124 predicted proteins | sample MeOH1_35cm_T4_19_FD_203715 | JGI IMG/M metagenome (GOLD analysis project Ga0255338, IMG submission 203715) | Sandy soil microbial communities from University of British Columbia, Vancouver, Canada - MeOH1_35cm_T4_195 | ecosystem: Engineered > Artificial ecosystem > Sand microcosm >... | reverse complement strand
GATTTATTGAAAACTCTTTCAGAGTTTCCAACAAGTCAACATTCACTTACAAATAATAATGATGAAATTTTAATTGAAAATTCTACTTTTGAGTAGTCCAATTTGGGGGAGCTTACAATCTAAACATTACTGGAGACGGTGAACGAGGACGAAAACTTTTTAAACAAAACTGTGCGGTTTGTCACGACATTATGGACAGAGAGTTTACAGGACCCGGGCTTAAAGGTGTATACAGCAGAATTCCCGAACCTAAGACGACCTGGCTAAAAAATTATATCGTAAATAATTTAAAAGTTCATGCTTCCGGCGACAAATACGCAAGACAACTTCGCAAAAAATATCCCAAAGACACAATGACGGTATTCGAGGGCTATCTCGCCGACAAGGATATCAACGACATTATGATCTACGTTGTTGGAAATACTAGGTGACGCAATCAGCTTATAACACAATGTTGGCAGCCAGGCGGCTTTTCTGGTTGTCGTTCGGCGCAGGTGGACAAGTGGTCGCGAGGCGCGAATTATACCATCGCACAACCCGGCTCAAATTTCCACTGGAAATTTGCCCTGCCTCACTTAAAACCTTGTATCTTCGTAAAAACCTTTTGTTGGTGTAGACGCTTGAGTGTTTCAATACTCCGCCCGTCGCCAACATTGGGAACGTTAGCGGCAACTTATATGGACATAATATTAGACTCAAATATTTACAGAAGCGACTTTATGTTAAGGTCAAGTGACTTCGAAATTCTTCTTGATTACTTGAGAAGAACTGATTCTTCTATTTACTTTCCTCAAATAGTTCTTGACGAAATAAAGGAGCTTCACAAGAGAACCTTGAGAGAAAGACTTCTCAACTTAAGCAAAGCAAATAACAATTTGAAACTCTTATTGACTGATGAAAGTAAAATCACTTCTCAGCCCAAACTTAACGAAGATGTTGAAAGTGATCTATACATAGAATTCATCAAGAAGAAATTAAAAATTACTGAAAGAAATATTTTACCATCAAAGGATTCTTATCTTGCCGAAGTCACAAAACGTGCAATCAAAAGAGAAAAACCTTCTGGAGAAGACGGACAGGGATTTCGAGATACCATCATTTGGTTAACAATAAAAGACTTTTGTATAAAATCTAAAGAAAAGCAAATTACATTTATTAGTAATAATGACAAGGACTTCGCAAATGCTGATAAGTCTGAATTGCACGACTCGTTAGCAAAAGAATGTAACGCTTTAGGAATTAAAATCAATTACTTTAAAACTATAAGGGACTTTATAGACAAACATTCTGTAAAAATTGATTTTATTACTGAAGAATGGCTATGGGAAAAATTCGACATTGAAGCATTTAATGATTATGTTCTAGACTTTTTAAATGGGAAAGGCACGGATTTTCTCACTGACCGAATTAGTCGAAAAACTGAACATGATTGCTCCGGCTACAGCAGAGCGACACACGCAAACACATATTCAATATATAATTTTTCAGTTTATGAAATGCTTGATGGAACATATGCCGTAAATGTAACATTCAGTTGTGAAATTGAAGTTGAATATGAATACTATGGACATGAATATGATTATCGTGAAGTTCATTCAGGGTTCGGACCTGGCAGACATATTGAATACACTCATCAATATTTTGACACTGAAATTTATGCTTCAATAAATGTAAAGGACAAAGACATAATAGATTATGAAATTGACGGCATATATATTTAAAAAGCAGCCGCTAACAGCGTTTGGCTGACCAGCGGGCTTTTATTGGTCATCGTTCGGTGCGTGGACAAGTTATCTGGCACCTGGTTGCTACCCTCGCACAAACTGGCTCAAATTTCCACCGGAAATTTGCCCTACCTCACTTAAAACCTTTTATCTTCGTAAAAACGTTTTGTATGTGTAAACGCTTGAGTGTTTCAATACTCCGCCCGTCGTCAACATTGGGAACGTTAGTTTTAGGCGCCAACATTGGGAACGTTAGCACTAATTGCTGGAACGAATTCTCCGCAAGGACAATTTACTCGTAGACAAAATATTTTGTACCTTAGACCTTCAGACAAATTCTAATTAAATCATGAAAAAAAGAGTTATCGTTTTTTTTTCGTTTGTGTTCATCACAATGCAGACATTTGGTCAATGTAATTTTGGCCTGAATCTTGGGACAGTAGTGGTACCAACTCATGGCAATTCTACAAACGGTGGTAATTTTGGCAATGTCTCCGCATGGCAACAAGCCTCTGCATATATAGACACATTGAATCTCGACTATAGACAAAGGTACATTACATGGACAGATGTTGTTAGCCAAATAACTGCAAATGTACCAACCTACACTCTCAATACTGGTTTTGAAAACATTCTTGCTTCTTCTTCGGGAAGTCCGAATGTTCACGTTGTTTATCCTATTATTAAAGTTGGTGTTCCTAATACCCTCGAAACCTTTCCTCCGGGGGCATCGACTTTTACCTCTTTTCTTGACACATCTTACATTAGTCAGAATTATAAAGCTGTTAGACATATATTATCTAACATTTCTAATGTAAAGTGGATCTCCCTCGGCAACGAAATCGAAACATATTTTGGCGGAGCCTATCTTAATACTGGACGATTAACTAAATACGCACAGTTTTTAAATATTATGAAATCAAAAATTAACACCGACTTCCCCAATGTTAAGGTTGGTACGATTATGGCTTTTCATACTCTGAATTTTAATAGTGAATTAAATCTAATTGATTCTGTACTTAATTCCGTCGATTATATTGGTTACACATTTTACTATACAACTAATTCCAGCGCAAACTGCTGGGACTCTCCTACAACAGTAAAAAACTGGCTGAATCTTGCGAAATCCAAATCAGGCTCAAAAAAACTAATGCTTACAGAAACATGCATGGGCGACGGTGGCGGGGTTGGTCAGAATTGTGGCTCACCTTCAGTACAACTTGCATACGCTGACACGTTGTTAAGATGGTATAATAATAACGCAAGCAGTGTTGAAGGCATGACATGGTTCACCGTTACAGACCCGTATTTGGGTTGGCAAACACCAAACACACTTTGGAATACTTGTGGACTCGTAGATTCAAACGGCGTGACCATTCAGCCTGCAGGAACATTATGGAGGCATCAATGTTCCGTAGGCATTTCTGAAACCGTTGCCGACGAATTTGCTTTTCAACTTTTTCCAAATCCATCAAAGGGGTCCTTTGAAATTAAGTTTCATGACAAAATAAAGAATCGGCCAATTAGCTATAAGATTGTAAGTATAATTGGTTCCGAATTATATAATGGCACTTTTCAAACCGATAATCTTTCTATTAATTTGACCGATATTCCAGAAGGTATTTATTATCTAATAATATCGCACAACTCACGTCTAATCACAAGAAAGCTCATCATTCAAAAATGACAAATGCAGTTATTAAAATAATTCAGGTGCATGTTAGCGGACACCGACAGAAAAACTGAGTGCCCGCTACTACCAGTAACAACTTACGGTCGGGGCCAAAGGATCATCACAGAGAGCAATATAAGAAGGTATCCATAATTTATCTTTTTCTCTTATCTTTGCATTTTCAAATCCAAAATTAAGATGAGTGATAATGTAAAGTGCCCAAAATGCCATTCAGATGTGACGTATCCCGACGGTGAACTGATGGTATGCACGCAATGCTTCCATGAATGGAAGCCGGAAGAAACAATAGTGGAAGCTGACAACACGGATAAAGTGATTGATTCAAACGGAAACGAACTGAAAGATGGCGATACCGTAATTGTAATAAAAGATCTTCCTGTTAAAGGAGCCCCAAAAGCTGTAAAAGCCGGAACAAAAGTAAAAAACATACGTCTTACTTCCGGCGACCATAACATTTCCTGCAAGATTGAGGGATTTGGAGCTATGGGCTTAAAGTCGGAATTTGTGAAGAAGGCATAGCCTTATACACGCCCGGCTTCTCCGGGCAAGAAGCGTTACCCGGCATAAGAGAGGCTAAAGACTGGATTAAAACGAAAATTATACAACACGTTATTATCCGGGCCGAAAGTGATACATAAGAAAAATCGAGTGGATTAAATCAATAAACTGCTGGTAACATTGTGCCCTTTCGCAACATCTAAAGGAACCAGAAAGACTTAATTCTTCTTCTTGGTTACTCTGCCATTTGATTTCTGAATGTCATTGGTCTTTATACTACCCGCGGCTTCATCTACCGGATAGAACCCAGCTCCGAGGATACGCCTTTATCGTTTAAAAAGGGATTATTAATAGCTAATTACGATTTTGTTAGTCTTCATTTGACTCAGTGACAATTTGTAGGCGATAGATTTCGGTATACACACAAACGCTTCAAACATTGGCTCAAAATATTTACCAGATCTTTTCCCAGCCACTCTTATTAAACTAATAAGTTTTATCTTAGTAAAAACCTTTTCAACTATGAAAAATAAAAATTGGACATTAGGCTTTTTAGGATTTCTCGGCTTTTTGGGATTTACTGCATTTAAAAGCAAAGATTGGACAGATGCACTTCACTTCTTTCACTTTTTTTGGTTCATTTATCTTATTCCCAAAAAAAAGGATCAATAAACCAATAGGCGCTTTAGGATTGAGCCTGCCTAATAGGTAAGAATGCTCATTGATATATTAAGCAAGCCAAATAAATGAAATAAAGTTTCTCTTAATCCACTGTTGCCATCACCTTCAGCTCAATTGCTATTGGAGTTGGAAGTTTATTAATTTCTATGGTTGTACGGCAAGGAGCGTTTTCCTTAAAATATTCCGCCCAAATTTTATTGTACTTAGGAAAATCGTCTTTCATATTAGTGAGGAACACAGTTACATCTACAATCTTATCCCAACTACTCCCGGCATCTTCCAAAATGTATTTTATATTTCTGAAAACGCTGTGACACTGCGCTTCAATATCATAACTAATAATCTGACCGTTTTCATCCAACTCAACTCCCGGAATTTTTTTGGTTCCTCTTTCACGCGGACCAACACCGCTTAAAAAAAGAAAATTACCAACTCGTCTGGCATGAGGATACAAACCCACCGGCTCAGGGGCTTTAGAGGATTCTATTTTGGAATTTGACATGTTTATGGTATTGTGATTTTGTAAATTTAACTAAATTCTGCTTAATTAAATCAACACAAAAACCCAATTAAAAACGTATTTTTGAAGTACAAAAATCTTATAGTTTTCACATGAAAGTACAGCAGCTTTACACAAATTGTCTGGCCCAGGGGGCATATTACATTTCGCATAACGGTGAAGCTGCTATTATTGACCCACTCAGGGAAACCCAACCTTATCTTGATCTTTTAAAAAAGAATAACGATAAACTCAAATATATTTTTGAAACTCATTTTCACGCTGACTTTGTTAGCGGACATGTTGACCTTGCCAAAGCCACCGGTGCTAAAATTATTTTTGGTCCGGATGCAGAAACTTCATATAACAGCTATGTTGCAAAAGATGGTGAAGAGTTTAAACTCGGAGGCCTTACCTTTAAGGTATTGCATACCCCGGGGCACACAATGGAATCAAGTAGTTTTTTGCTGCTGGATGAAAACAAACAACCACACTGCATTTTTACCGGTGATACTTTGTTTATAGGAGATGTTGGAAGGCCTGATCTTGCTATCAAATCAGATCTTACTCAAAATGATCTTGCCGGTATGCTATACGATTCTTTACGCAATAAAATAATGCCTCTGCCAGATCACGTGATTGTGTATCCCGCTCATGGAGCTGGTTCTGCCTGCGGAAAAAACATGAGCAAAGAAACATTTGACACGCTTGGCAACCAGAAAAAAATTAATTACGCCTTACAAAATATTACAAAAGAACAATTCATAAAAGAACTTACAACGGGAATTGCTCCTCCTCCATCCTACTTTTCAAAGAATGCTTTGCTAAACAAAAAAGGTTACAAAAATTACGATGATGTAATTAGATCAGGAGCCAAACCTCTCAATGTATCTGAATTTGAAAAGGCAATGAATGATCAGAAAATTCTGATCCTTGACGTAAGAAAGCCTGAAGAATTTACCGAAGCGTATATCCCTGGCTCCTTATTTATTGGTCTTGATGGTCAGTTTGCCCCCTGGGTGGGAACTGTAATTAATGACCTTAATACCCCTATTTTAGTTATTGCTCCTTCAGGACGTGAAGAAGAAACAGTGATGCGACTGAGTCGTGTTGGATACGATAATTGCATCGGATATCTTGAAGGGGGATTTGCAAGCTGGAAAAATTCCGGGAAAGCAACAGAAAGCCTTCCAAACATTAACGCTGAGCAATATGTTGAGCTTTACAGGAAGGGAATAACAACACTTGATGTACGTAAATTGGGTGAATATGAAGCTAATCGCTTAACTGATACTTCAAATGTACCTCTTGATTTTATTTACGATTGGGTTAATAACCTTGATAAGGAAAAAAAATATTACATCAATTGCGCTGGTGGTTATCGTAGTGTAATTGCTGCAAGTATAATGAAAATGAACGGCTATAAAAATCTGGTAAATGTTGCCGGAGGATTTGGAGCCATTGCCCGTACAGGAATTGAAACCTGTACAAAGGCCTGTAAAAATTCTTAATAAACTGCGATGTATATCGCGTAACGCTCTGTACTATGAAAAGGACCCGTTTGTATTCTATACTGTTCAATAAATGTCCGCGCTGTCATAAAGGAAGTTTTTTTATTGACAACAACCCCTATCACTTAAGCTCTTTTACTAAAATGCATGAGGAGTGCCCGGTTTGCCACGAAAGTTTTACAAGAGAAACAGGTTTTTATTATGGCGCTATGTATGCAAGTTATGGACTTACTGTAGCATTTGGATTAGGGTTGTTTTTGTTTATGGTTGTATTGCTGCATGCTGACGTGCTGACTTTTCTTATAACGTTTACTCTTAGCATGATAGCATTAATGCCAATTCTATACAGAACTTCACGCCGGGTGTGGATTAATTTGTTTGTGGGTCCGAAGAAGAAATAGTTTAAAGTACGGAAGTAATAGCTTACACAGTCTCATTATTCCTCTGCGTCAGTACCTGAGTTGATCAGCTCTACGTCAAGTTCGCCAATAATTTTAAAATCAGTTCTGCGATTTTGCGCACGGCCTTCAGGGTTGTCGCTTCCATCTGCATTTTCATTCGGAGCTATTGGCTTACTTTCACCGTATCCTTTTGCTTTTAATCGTATTGGTTGAATGCCTTTACTGATAAGGTAACTCACTACACTCTCCGCGCGTTTTTGCGACAGTTTTTCATTGTACTGGTCACTTCCTTTACTATCCGTGTGAGATTGAATCTCAACAATTACCTCTGGATTTGCTTCCATTAATTTAAGCACCGTTGTGTCTATTGCAATCTTACTCGATTCAAGAATATTGGATTTATCAAACTCGTATTGGATATTCGGAATATGCATTGGTTCTTTCGGTTTTCTTGAAAGTAAACCGTCCTTGATTAAATCAGCAGAAGTATTAATTCCAATTGTGCTTACATCTCCACTTGTACCCAGATAATCCGTTTTTTTGAATACCACCAAGTATTCGCGGCCAGCTTCTATATTAGTTTTATATTTTCCATTATCATCCGCTATAAATGTTTTTATCAGTACTTTTTCTCCCGACTTTTTGTCTTTCATAAATACCTCCACCGTTGCGCCAGGTATGGCTTGTGAAGGATTATCCTGCTCACTAACGGTTCCCGCAAGGGTTATTTTTATATACTCCGAATGTTTGTAGTTGTATATATCATCGCAACATCCCTTACCTTTTAAAGCCGACCCGCCTTTGCGATTGCTTACGAAAAAACCCTCTTCCCTGTTCGGAGAAATAGTGTAGTATATTTCATCAGCGCCACTATTGATAGGTTGGCCAATGTTTTCAGTAACCAGCCATTTTTTTCCATCACCAACTGCTTTAAAAATATCGAATCCACCCAGACCACCGAGACCATTGGAACTGAAATACAAAGTGCGCGTTTCATTATCAAAAAAAGGACTGATCTCATCCTGCGATGTATTTATTTTATTACCTGCATTTTTAGGCGTTTTGTAAGCTTTACTCTTTTTGTCATATACACTATACCAGATGTCCATACCACCACGACCTTCTTTATTATTACTCACAAAATAAATAATATCATTTCCTTTTTTCGGATCAGTAGTTACCGCGGGCATTGTTGAAGTGTACTTTGGATTATTAATGGTTTTTGGAAGCTTAACCGGTTCACTCCAGCTATCTCCATTTTTTTCCGAAACGTAAATGGCGCAAATCATTTCGCCTTTAGGATTTGTCCGGCAACGTGTAAAATATATTCGGTTTCTGTCAGGACTAAAACACGCGTTTCCGGTATTAAAGTTTGCGGCATTCAGATTTTCCCCGTATTCACCGTTAAACTTCCAATTATTATTTTCCCGTGTGGCATAATATAACTTTCTGATTACAGGACTTGCCGTATCCTCCTCTTTTATATATTCAATTTTATCCGTTCGTAATGAAGTAAACACTAGTGTGTTTTCATCAATATTTACAGGCGCACCCTCTGTATTAACTTTATTAATGGTAGAATCGAGATGAGTGATGATGATTTTTTTTTCAGTGCCTACAAGCGCCTGTGCCGAATCGCAAAAAGCGATTTCCTTTGTTGCCTGTTTTTTCAGAAGTTTGTTTTCGCCTTTATACTCCTTTTTAAATTTTTGAAAACTGATCTTCGCGCTGTCGTACTTACCTTCGGACTTTAACATCTGCGCTTTATAATATATTGCCTCTCCACTCTTTTGCCTATCCTTGTCGTATGCTTTGTTAAAATACAGTTGAGCATATTCGTAATCTCCGATTTCGTAATAAGATTTAGCCAGTAAATACATCACATCCACATCCTCTTTGTTTCTTTTTAAGTATGCTTCAAAAAAAACAACAGAAGCTCCAAGATCATTTTGCTTTACCGCATTCTTTCCAAGCTTTTTTAATTGTTTGGTTGAGGCCCGCTTCACCATCATTGAATCAACCTGAGCATTTGAAACAAAAGCGAACAAAAGAAATATAATTATGATATTAATACCTTTCACAAGGAATTGCTTTTGTGGTTAAACGTGTATTCTTGGCCTTATAAATAAAAGCAATCTCAAATGCGCCCTTGCTATCTACAGCCGTTTTTAATTGAGAGAAAGTTATATCGTAACTAAACCCAATTGTATAATGCGAATAATTCATTCCTACAGTGGCAATTGCCGCATCGGCATTACGATTAAATCCATCGCGCCACATTACGCCCGCAAAAACCGAATTTGTAAAGAATGCATTCTTTGATAAAATATACTCAAGATTAATTCCGCTAACCCAGTCACTGACTTTTGTTGTATAGCCATATAAAGTATAAGCGCGAATAATAAACAGATTATTGAGATAATAGTTTAAACCTAAATTATACGCATGTCTAAGGGGAAGTTTATTATTATTATCTAAAAACGACTCCCTTGGCCTGTTTACGTGAAACATGCTGTATCCAATTTCCGGTTCCCAGTTGCCGAATTTTCTTGAAGCACCCAGCCCAATATTCAAATCAAAATAAGTGAATCGCTGGCTGACGTTTGTTTCGGTATTTGGCAAGGTATTATCAAACTTCCCGCTATTCCAGTTTAACTGGTTTGGAAATGAATGCGAATAAAAATCAATTGACTTAATTACAATTCCCGGTTGAATTCCGGCGTGTACATTAAACTCAGAAAACTTGCGATGTACGGCGGCTGATGGCAGGATTTTATTGACCATTAAATTACCACCACTCTTGTCATTTATAAAAATCAATCCACCACTTACCTGCTGATTGCTTGGATACACATTAAAATCTCCACCTGCGGAAAACGTGTTATATGCTTTTGAAATATCGCGCCATTGACTTCTGTAATTTCCAAAGAAACGGTAATCACCCTTGTAATTACCGGTATTTGCAGGATTTAAAGAAAGTGGCGATAAATAATACTGACTAAAGTGAACATCCTGCGCGCCTACTTTATACGCAAGAACAATAAAACTTAAGAGAAATATATTACAGAAACGTTTCAACCTATCTAATGAGTTTAAATGAACCTGTCTTTAACAAAGCATCTTTATCAATATAAGTTTCAACCGACACCTGGTAAATATATGTTTCCATGTTTTGCAGCACACCGTTAAAATAACCATCCCAGCCAACTTTAATATCGTTGCTCTCAAATAACAATTGTCCCCAACGATTAAAAATCCTGAAATAATTCAATTTTCTTATTCCCCATCCATCAACATAAATGACATCATTGGTGCCATCTCCATTTGGGGTAAATGCTGTAGGAACATCAACTGTTGCCTTAGGCTCCACAAAAATGGTAAATGTATTTGCCACCTTATAACATCCTAAATTGTCTTCAACCAGTAAAGTATAGGTAATGTTAGAAGTTGAAGTTGAAGTTGGATAAATGCAATTTACACAACTAAGATCTGTTGAAGGAGTCCACGTGTAACTGAAATTAGTTCCCGCATAACCATTCAAAGGAACTGTTTGACCAATAATAATTGTTGAATCCCAGTTTATATTATTTGGAGGCAATTGAATATAAACATTTTTAACATTGGAATTTTCGCAGCCATTTACATCAATAACATTTAATGTATAAGAAACCGGTGAAGCACTTGCAGTTGCCGTTGTAGTTGGAGAATTAGGCGAGCTAAGGCCGGTGGCAGGACTCCATGAGTAACTTGTAACATTAGGAGAGGTGTTTCCCGTTAACAGGAAAGGAGAATTTTGACAAACAGAATCAAGTGCCAAAATATTTACCGTTGGAAGCGGATTGATTGTCATATTCTTTACAGAAAAACCAAGACAATTATTCACAGGATCTGTTACAGTTAAGGTTACCTGATAAACCCCGGAATTAGGATATGTATAATTTGCGGTTTGACCACCGGCCGTAGATCCGTCACCAAAACTCCAATTAAAGGAGTAGCCGGAAGATCCCGGGGTAACATTTGTAAATACATCAGCGATATTAATACAGTGAACGCTGTCTTTTTTTGCCACTTCATTGTTTCTGTCAAAGTCTGCGTTAATTTTAATAATCTGAATTGCTTGTGTTGCAGAGTAAGCACAAGCCATTTGCGATGACCAGTAGGTTAAAGATACTGTGGCAGAACCGTTAGTTAACGCTGGATAAAAATTATACGTGTTTGAAATTGTTGATGGTGGCGCAGGTGATGCAAAAATGGTAGGAGAAGTTACACCTCCTGCAAAATCCCACTGCCAGGCATAAACGGTGCTTGAATCCTTAACATTAAATGTAATTGAATTACCTAAGCAAACCGTGGTTTTATTAAGGTTAAGATTTGCTTTTGCGCCGAAAATACTAATTGTTTTGGTAATGGTTGCAGTACAACCATTCGGTATAGTGGAAACCGTTAGACTTATAGGAACTTGCCCAATTGTTGTGTAAGTGTTTACAACCGTTCCTGAGTTAACAATAGGACTACCGGTATTAAGGTTCCAGTTAAAGTTAAGCGAATGCTGACTTACAGAAGTATTTACAAATGTTACAGGTGAGCCCGTGCAGATGTTATTAGTGCTTGTAGCGTTAGCGCTTGTAAATGCAAAGTTGGCGGTTGGCGTAGCTTGTACACTAACATTATTTGAACTACTGCTTTTACAACCTCCGTTATCCTGAATAGTTAACGAGCTTGTATATAAACCGGCCGCAGTATAGGTAAATGAAACTGTATTTGTTGTAACCACAACCGGGTTACCAGTACCAAAACTAAATGTATAAGTAGAATAACCTGCCGGAGCAGTAAACAATACACTGTTACCAACGCAAGGCAATGACGGCACATTACTAAGCGCGGAGCTCGGGTTATTTATTTGTATTGTGTGAGTTACAACATCTGTACAGTTATATGCATTTGTAGCTGTTAAGGCAACGGTGTAAATCTGGGAAGGCACTGTGGCCGAAGTATATAAATGTGTTGGTGAAGTTGCAGTAGAAGTATTGCCATCTCCAAAATTCCAGGAATAATTAGTTATCGGATCAGGCACTTGCGGCGTTGTATTTACCATTGTAACAGTGCCATCAGAGAGACAAATTGGATTTGCGCTGAAACTAAAGGAAGGACTAGCGGAACTTATTCTGAAAGTTTTTTTGGTTGTGTCGGCACAACTGTTTTCATCTTTCACCATCAGCATTACAGTATGTATGCCAGCAGCTGTAAACGTATGAGAATAAATTGGCGAAACCGTGTCTCTCGGAGGTAAATTATCAATATACCAAACATAACCACGCTTGCATCCTATTAATACATCTTGTGAAGAGCTTGCGTCAAATGTTTGAGCAACACTTGCGCAGGCAACAGAAGGCATAGTAAAACTGGCTATTGCATCGCGCACCGTAACAAGCATGGTATATGTATTAGGGGTACAACCTGTTGCCGTGTTTGACCCTGTTAATACCGCAGTATAATTACCACTTGCAGAATAGGTGTGAACGATACTGTGTGTCCCCACACCTCCAGGCGTTCCCGCAATTGCGATAGAAGTATTATCACCAAAGTTCAACGTCGCATTTTGAACATCCTGTAAATGTGAATAAAAATTGACATTCTTTCTGTTTGCACAATTGGTTTCATACCGGCCTCTGACTATTGGGCCATTGACGGTTACAGAAGCTGTAGAAGTGTTTGTACTTTTACAACTATAATGATAACCGCTTAACGCAAATGTGTGCGTGCCAACATGCGTAAAATTCCATTGGGGGTTTGGATCGTTAACGCAACCCGAGAAAAAGCCATTATCGCTCTCTACATGCCAGTGTTGTATGGCCGGTGTTGTAGTAGGCGACGTGTTAATTATTTTAATTGTGTCGTTCCAACAAGCCGTTAACGGTGAAAAAGAGAAACTAACGGTTGGCGGGTTGACTACATTGATGGTATCAACAAATGAAGTATCAATACATCCTGTTGCTGTTTGAATAATTAAATATGGCGTGTATGTGCCCGGTGTTGCATATGTGAAAGTTGGATTAACAATTGGCGGCGGCACATTTCCTGTTACCAGTGTTGGAGGGGTGGCACCGTTATTCCAGGTGTAACTTGTAATAGGGTAGATACTGGTGTTTGTAAAGCTACTGTCGCGGAATTTGACTACAAGTGGAGCGCATCCTTCTTTCTTATCTTTGGTAAACCAGGCAGTTGGACGTCTTATTGAATCATAAACATTAGTTGTAATAGTTGAAGTACAACCAAAAGCAGTTTGTGCGATTAAATTAACCGAAATATTAAAAGTATTGTAAATTGTGTAAGGGTTAAGACTTCCCTGAACGATTGTAAATGTGGGATTGGTTAATGTACTTGTGGATGTAGAACCTCCATTGTAATTTGCTGCCGTCCACGTATAAGAAGTTGCATTGGAAGAAGATTGATTTATTAACCCAATTGTCATAGTAGGACTACATGTAAATGTTGGAGGTGTTGCTGTAAAATTAGCAACCACCTGTTGAACCAATACTGTTTTTGTTGCCGTTGTCTGACATGTTCCGCTGGTAGCGGTAATATTTATCGTGTAGGTTCCGGGATTTGGGTAAATATGTATACTTTGACTTGAAGAGGAAGTAAGAACATTATATGCGGCGCCATCACCCATGGTCCAGAATGTAAAACCCACATTAGACTGATCTGTGATAAAAAGAGGAGAGCCAAGACAAACCGTTCCGGGAACAGTTGCAATTACCGATGGCTGACTAACAGTAAGCGGAACATTGGCAGTAGCGCTGCAATTATTATTATCGGTTACTGTTAACCCAACATTATAATTACCTACTGCATTATACGTTACCGTTCCGGGATTTTGCTGTGTTGAAGAAGCAACACTTCCGCCAGGGAAACTCCAGCTATAAGTTAAAGCACCACCTGTAGGAGAATTTGAAACACATCCTGAACCGTTAAAAGAAGGAGAAAAAGGCGCAACACAGGAATTAAGCACCGAAGGATTTGAACCTATTATCACTGTGGGGGGCGCAGATACATTAATAGTTCCCAGAGTAATTGTATTATCACAGCCATTACTGTCTGTTGCTTTTAACGTTACACTGTAACTTCCCGGAATTGTATAAGCATAGGTTGGATTAGCCTGAGAATTATTAGATCCGCCATCACCAAATGTCCATTGCCAACCGGTAATTGTAGAACCGCCCACGCCCGAACTTTGATCGGTAAAGGTTACACTTTTAGGTGCGCATCCGCTCCCCGATTGGTTAAAGGTAAAATTTACATTTGGTTTTGGATTTGATTTTACGAGGGCCGTATATGTAACAGGATTTCCACCTACAGTTGCATTATAGGTAACAATAAAATTTCCTGCCGTTACGTAATTATGACTTGGATTGGCCTGATTGGAAGATCCGCCATCTCCAAAGTTCCAGGTTATTCCGGTGGCGCCAGGAGGCCCCGAATATGTTACGTTAAAAGGAAAACATCCGGCGGTTGGAGTAACCACAATCTGTCCTTTAACTTTATATATGCCAAAACAAACAAGAATTAAAAATAATCTGATTGTTTGTTTGATCATATTGTTTTATAATCTAAATTTGGATTAACCCAAAGATAAGATAAAAAACCTCATTGAAAAAAAAGCTGCTGATATTATTGTTTGTTTTTTTAGGGTATTTCAATTATGCCCAGGTCATATCTCCTAACTTAGTTTCCACATTAAAACACGACACCTGCTTAAATAAACAATTTTCAATTGTTTTTTACGTAATACTTGACAGCAACTATTCAGTTGGTCAGGCAACCCCTGCCAATTTAAATACTCTGGTAAACAATCTTAACAATGCTTTCAAAAGAATTTGCGTTTCGTTTGTGAATTGCTCTACCGTAGTTATTCCACACTATCCTTATTCAGAATGGAATAAAAACACTGTTGAACCCGTCGTTACTTCCAACTGGTACACAGATAAAACAATTAATTTTTACATTCCAAAAACAGTAACAGGATTACCGGCCAATGAAATAAGCGGGTATACGTACAGTCCACCTGCAAGCAACACCGTTGCCGTTACAAAAGATATTGTTGTTGTGGAAGCTGGCGCATTACTTCCTGCAAATCTTGCGGGTTTGGCAAGTCACATTCCAATTCACGTGATGGGTCATTTCTTCGGACTTAAAAACACATTCGATGAGATCGGGCCTCCTGCAACTCCACTTCCTCCACCCGGAGCAATAAGCCATGAATTCTTCGACAGAACAAATTGCTACATTAATGGCGATGGATTTGGAGATACCGAAGCCGACCCGTATCCTTTAAATTTTAACAATAACGTCAATCCAATTCCGCCATGTTATTATAATACCGGCGTTATTGACGGGAAAAGCCAATACTACGTCCCTCCGGTTGACAATATCATGTCAAATTACGGTTGCAGGTGTAAATTTTCGCAGGAACAATACAATTTTATGGCCCGGGTTATTCTCAAACAGCGCCTTTATCTTCACTAAAATTTATTAGTAGCCTTTTTAGTCCTTCCAACCGCATTTTCAGCGGCTTTTTCCTTTGAAAAAACCTTCATTTTGCTTCAATAAATTACTAAATTTACCATCTAATTTAACAAGATGGACAAATTCTCTTATTTAGGAAACAGTGATGTTAATGCGGTTGAAGAGCTTTTTCTTCAATACCAGAAAGACCCCAATGCAGTTGATAAAACCTGGCAGGATTTTTTCAAAGGATTTGAATTTGCAAAAACAGATTATTCTACCACCGGCGGCGCAATTCCGGAAAATGTTAGCAAGGAATTTAAAGTTATTAATTTAATAGCAGGATATCGCCAGCGTGGACATTTATTTACAAAAACCAATCCGGTTCGCCAACGCCGTTCATATGAGCCCACTCTTGCACTTGAGAATTTTGGCCTATCCGATAAAGACCTTGAAACAGTTTTTCAGGCCGGAAACGAAATTGGTGTTGGAGCGGCAAAATTAAAAGATATTATCGCTCACCTTGAGCAAACCTATTGCCAGAGTATTGGCGCAGAATTCATGTATATGCGCGAACCTAAAGTTGTAAAATGGCTTCAGGAACGCATGGAAAAAAACCGCAACACGCCTAACTTCACTAATGATGAGAAAAAAACCATTCTCAAAAAATTAACCCAGGCGGTTGTTTTCGAAAATTACCTTCATACAAAATTTGTCGGGCAAAAACGTTTTTCACTCGAAGGTGGCGAAGCTGTTATCCCTGCAATTAACGCGTTAATGGAACATGGAGCCAATCTGGGAATTGAAGATTATGTGATTGGAATGGCTCACCGCGGGCGTTTGAATGTTCTTACCAACATCATGAACAAAACATATAAAGATGTTTTCACTGAATTTGAAGGAAGACCAAGCGAAGATTCGTTATTTGACGGTGATGTGAAATATCACATGGGATATTCTTCTGACCAAATCAGCGACGGCGGTAAAAAAGTTCACATCAGTTTAACTCCTAATCCATCGCACCTTGAAACAGTTGCTGCTGTTGTTCAGGGAATTGTTCGTTCAAAAATTGACAACCTACATAAAGGTGATAATTCAAAGGCTTGTCCTGTAATACTGCACGGTGATGGTGCAGTTGCCGGTCAGGGTATTGTGTACGAACTTATTCAAATGAGCCAGCTCGACGGTTATAAAACCGGAGGAAGCGTTCATTATGTAATTAATAATCAGGTTGGCTTTACAACTAATTTTATTGATGCTCGTTCTTCAACGTATTGTACTGATGTTGCAAAAGTTGTTCTTAGTCCTGTATTCCACGTAAACGGCGACGATGTTGAAGCTCTGTGTTTCATTTCAAAACTGGCAATGGAATTCCGTCAGACATTCCACCGCGATGTGTTTGTAGATGTTCTCTGTTATCGTAAATACGGGCATAATGAAGGTGATGAACCTCGTTTCACTCAACCCCTGTTATACAAAACAATAGCTGCCCATCCAAACCCAAAAGATATTTATGTAAAAAAGCTGGAGACAGAAAACTCACCTCTTGCCACTGAAGCTAAAACAATTGAAGCCACTTTTAAAGCGGAACTGGATTCTAACCTCGATGAAGCCAAGAAAACCGAAAAAGCCAAAATCACTTCTTTCCTTGAAGGACAATGGAAAGGCGTAAAAATGGCTATTGAAAAAGATTTTGATGAATCTCCAAACACTTCAGTTAACGAGAAAGTATTTTTAGAGCTTGCGAAAAAAACTACAGAGCTTCCAAAAGACAAAAAATTCTTCAATAAAATTCAAAAGGTTTTTGATGACCGCAAGGCAATGATCACAAACGATAATTACGATTGGGCCATGGGTGAATTGCTTGCATACGCAACCTTAATGAAAGAAGGACACAATGTTCGGTTCAGCGGACAAGACGTGGAGCGTGGAACATTTTCTCACCGTCACGCAATTGTAAAAATTGAAGACAGTGAAGAAGAATATACTCCTCTAAATAATATTGACGCAACAGCAAAACTTAATATTTATAATTCGCTTTTAAGTGAATATGGCGTGTTGGGTTTTGAATACGGATACGCTTTTGCCGCTCCAAATACGCTCACAATATGGGAAGCGCAATTCGGAGATTTCTTTAACGGCGCGCAAATTATTATCGATCAGTATCTGACATCAGCGGAGTACAAATGGCGTCGTATGAACGGCCTTGTTGTTCTTTTACCTCACGGCTACGAAGGACAGGGACCTGAACACTCAAGCGCGCGTATGGAACGTTTCCTTCAGGCCTGCGCTGAGAACAACATGCAAATTGTAAATGCAACAACACCGGCACAACAATTTCACGCAATTCGCCGTCAGTTAAAGCGCGATTTCCGTAAACCCTTGATATGCTTCACTCCAAAAAAATTATTGCGCTATCCTTCCTGCGTTAGCAAACTAAAAGATTTCACATCCGATAAATTCCACGAAGTACTGGACGATTCAGCCGATGCTAAAAAAGTATCTCGCGTTGCGTTTTGCTCAGGAAAAATTTATTACGATTTAATAGAGCGCAGGGAAAAGGAAGGTGTGGATGATATCGCGTTCATCAGACTTGAACAACTTTATCCTTTCCCACAAAAACAAATATCTGAGATCCTTAAAAAATATAACAAAACAAAAGAATTTTTATTTGTTCAGGAAGAGCCTGAGAATATGGGGCCATGGCGTTTTGTGGATAATAATCTTCGTTCGCTCAATTTAAAGTATGTTGGCAGGGAAGCGGCTGCAAGTCCGGCAACAGGTTTTTCAAAGCGTCACGCAACTGAAAATGAACAAATAATGACAACTGTTTTCAGCAAAGTACTTGTAAAATAATTTTGAAATAAACACATAAAGAATTAAAACCAATTATATGGCAATAGTAGAATTAAAAGTACCAAGTCCGGGTGAATCCATCACCGAAGTTGTAATTGCGCGCTGGATTAAACATACCGGCGATGTAGTGGAAAAAGACGAGGTGCTTGCTGAAATTGATTCAGATAAAGCAACACTAACTTTAAACGCTGAAGATAGTGGTAAAATAGAAGTTCTGGCTGAAGAAGGCGACACAGTAAAAGTTGGACAGGTTGTTGTAAAAATTGACAACTCTGTAAAACCAGAAGCAAAAAAAGAAGCTCCTAAAGTTGAAGCGAAAGCAGAAGCGAAAAAGGAAGAACCAAAAAAAGAAGCCAAACTGGAAACCGTTAGTAAGGAAAGTTATGCAACCGGCACACCAAGTATTGCCGCGGCAAAAATAATGGCTGAACACAGTATTTCCGCTAAGCAACTAAATGGCACCGGTAAAGATGGACGAATCACTAAACAGGATGTCCTTGCGGCGCTGGCCAACGGTTTGCCAACAGCCGCAAAAGTATTAAGCAATAGCTGGCAAGGGGGCAGAGATAAAGAAAAAGTAAAAATGAACTCTCTGCGTAAAGCGGTTGCGCGTCGTTTGGTTGCCGTAAAAAACGAAACGGCCATGCTTACTACTTTTAACGAAGTTGATATGAGCGCTATTTATGAGATCCGTGCCAAATACAAAGATAAATTCAAAGAAGTACATGGAACCAATGTTGGCTTCATGAGTTTCTTTACCAAAGCCGTATGCGAAGCTTTATATCATTTTCCTGCTGTTAATGGAATGATTGACGGTGAAGAAATTGTTTACAACAAGTACTGTGATATCGGAATTGCGGTAAGCGCTCCAAAAGGATTAATGGTTCCGGTTTTACGCAATGCCGAATTAATGAGCCTTGCGGAAATTGAAAAAGGAATTAAAGATCTTGCGATAAAAGCCCGTGATGGAAAATTAACCATTCCGGAAATGGAAGGTGGCACTTTCACAATTACCAACGGAGGAGTTTTTGGAAGTATGATGAGTACGCCAATTATTAATCCTCCGCAAAGTGCTATTCTTGGAATGCATAATGTTGTTGAGCGCCCTATGGCAATAAACGGCCAGGTTGTTATTCGCCCAATGATGTATATAGCCCTTAGCTATGACCACAGAATAATTGACGGACGTGAAAGTGTAGGGTTTCTGGTGAAGGTTAAAGAAATGCTTGAGAATCCAAACCGAATTCTGTTTGGCGGTAAACTACCAGACGAAATATTACTTGGATTATAATTTCAACTTAACTAAAATCCTCTAAAAAAACTTAGAGGATTTTTTATTTATTAATACGATGAAAAAACTTTTTTTAATTCCAGCTTTAATACTATTGTCCAATTGCCTGTTCGCGCAAGGTAAATCCAATGAAAAACCTTTATATGACGCTGCCCTTGCTAAAAAATTAAATGGCAATGAGTATGGTATGAAAAAATACGTTATAGCTTTTTTGAAAGCCGGACCTAATCGCGGTCAGGATTCAGCTACAGCAGCTCAACTTCAGGCAGCACACATGGCAAACATTCACCGAATGGCAGAAGCAGGAGATCTTGTAGTTGCCGGACCTTTTATGGATGATGGCGAATTAAGAGGTATTTATATTTTTAATGTTGAAACTGTGGAGAAAGCAAAAGAATTAACCGAAACCGATCCTGCTGTTAAAGCCGGGAGATTGGTAATGGAACTACATCCCTGGTACAGTTCTGCAGCACTTATGGAAGTAAACGGAATTCATAAGAAAATCCAAAAGAAGAGTCATTGATCACTTTTCAAATTGGTAATTACTATAATCCATCAGTAAAGTATTTAAAAATTCAGTGTCGTTTTGCTTCACATCGGCAATGGCATACTTCTCTTTTATTTTTTTACTCAACAGGCTTAAATGCTGTGGCTGATTTTGCCTAAAACTAAAATCCAAAACTTCCCTGATTGTATTGGCATCCGTATCGGTCATTAATGCAACCTGTGGGTAAACAATTTTATACTCAGGTTTTTGCTGATGTAGTATTGTTTCCTTGATTGAGACCGGCCTGTTAATCTGAATTACAGTAGTACCGGCAACCATATCACCAAAACGCTGCGAATTTTTTGAAACCGCAACGGTAATTATGGCAATCAACGGCCTGTCTATCAATCTGAACATAGACCGAATTAAATAAGAACCGAAATTTGGTTGTGTTCCATTCAATTTCACAACTTTTATTTTAAGGATCTTTTTTCCAAAACTTTGTCCGTTCAAAAAAGTTTCGCATAATAAATGATAAAGACTTGCCGGTAATAAAAACAGAATAAGCAAACCTATCATAATTTGATTATACGTTTCATAGCTCTCATAATTTTCGCTGTAATGATTGCGTTTTATTGCCCAGGAAAAAAGCAATATAATAAGAACAGAATAAGCAAAAACAAAAAAACCATCTAACATTGCTGCCAGAATTCTTGGACCCACTCCCGCCGCGGTATAGCTAAGCGAAACGTTTTGCGTAGTATTTACCCTGATAGTATCCACCTAAAATTTATTGGGAAATTGTTTATTAATCTATAAATTTAATCATTACAAAGATAGAAATTAAAACCTGCAATGAAGGAGATTACCTTTTTAAAACAAAACGCCGGCAAATGGGAAAACTATGAAAAGTCGATGAATGAAAAAGGAAAAATCAAACCTTCGGAACTCACGGAAATGTTTATTGAACTTACCGACGACCTTTCTTATTCAAACACAAATTACAGCCGCACCAAAACAACCGAATATGTCAATAGCCTCGCGTCGCGCGTTCATCATCTTGTATATAAAAACAAAAAAGAATCCGGCAACCGTTTCCTAAGCTTTTATACCACCGAGTTGCCAATGATGTTTGCCCGCTATCACAAACAGTTATTTTATTCGTTTGTTGTTACTGCAATGGCAACCTTAATTGGAGTTGTTTCACAGATCTATGACGACACTTTCGTAAGGCTGATTCTTGGCGATTACTATGTGGATGAAACAATTGAAAGAATACGAAAAGGTAATCCCCTGGGAATTTATGGCGAAGGAAATCAGTTTTTAATGTTCGTTTACATTACTATAAACAATATTAAAGTTTCATTCACAGCGTTTGTTTTTGGTTTAGCCACAGCGTTTGGAACTTCGCTGCTGCTAGTTTATAATGGGGTCATGCTCGGAAGCTTTTTTACCATGTTTTACCAGTATAATGTAGTGGGCAAGGCTTTAAAAGTAGTATGGATTCATGGCACACTGGAAATATCGGCCATTATCATTGCCGGTTGTGCGGGCTTCATTCTTGGTAACAGTTACATTTTTCCTGGCACACACACCAGAATGCACGCGTTTATGCGTGGAGGAAAGGACGGGATGAAAATAGTATTTGGCCTTATTCCTGTTTTTATTGCAGCGGGCTTTCTTGAAAGTTTTGTAACACGTTACACCGAAATGCACATTGCTTTAAGCCTTACTATTATTTCAGTTTCCTTTATTTTCATTGTTGGTTACTTTATTATTTTACCACTTATATTAAATAAACATAATAACATAAAATATGATTGAACAAAAAATCCGATACCGTAAAGCCAGGGATTTCGGGCAGATTTTTGCTGCGACCTTTGGATATATCAAACAAAACTTCAAATCTTTCTTTGGAAGCATTATTCTTTTTACAGTTCCTTTTGTCGCTCTTATTGCCATCCTTGGAATAAATATTGTTTCACGAGCTGCGGCTGGTGGTGCAGACTGGTTCAACTCCTGGTCGGTAATAGAAAGTATGGCCCTCATCTTTTTTCTCATATTCATTTTTGTACTTCTTGTTCAAACTGTTTATGTAACGGTAATAAACGAGCACCTTATTATTAATGAACAACTGGAAGAAAATGAAAAAGTAAAAACATCCGACATTGGTAAAAACTTTTTTAATTCCTTTTGGAGAGTGCTTGGCAACGCCATTCTTTTGGGTATTCTATCCGTAATTGCCCTGATCATATACAGCATTTTTAATTCTATGATCACAATGGCTTTTGGTACAATGGGAGCCGGAGGAATTATATTCGCTGCTCTTTTTCAACTTCTCACCTCTTTATTAATAAGTCCAATTCTGGCCTATGTATCTATTGCAACCTTGTTTGCGGTTCAAAAAGAAAAGGTTGGTGTTATTACCGCACTTGGTTATGTGTTTCGTTACCTGAAAGGAAATTTCTGGGCAACATGGGGAGTTTCTTTTGTTGGCTACATGATGACATATATCTGCTCGATAATAGTTGCCATACCAATGATAATCTTCGCAATTCTGGCGATAGTTTCTAGAGTGAACTATACCGGTGAAGCAAGCAGCGAATTAGGGATGGGAACCATTATTGCCGGCGCAATAATTTTCGTAATTACCGTAGCATTATTTATGTGCGTTTATGCTCTTTATTTTTTGATCTGTAGTTTTCAATACACAAGTCTGGAAGAGAAAAAAGAAGGAGTTTCAATTATTGAAAAGATAAATCAAATTCAATAGGAACTTGTGAAGATCAAACCGTATTTATTTATTCTTTTATTTCTACTGTTTAAGTACACGCCTGCACCTTGCCAGGTAATGGATAGCTTGTTCGATTCAACGGCAATTACCATCACCAAACCATCTCAGGCAAAAGAGAATGTGGTATTCTCAGACGACAAATTAAAATACGACCATAAAATAAAAGATACCAAAGGATTTTTTGATGAACTCCTGGAATGGTTGTCGGAGAAACTATTTGGAAAAAAAGATTATAATACAGTAAGCAGTGTCCGCGAAATAATTATATGGACAATTATTATTGTGTCTGTAATCATTATTATCTGGCTCCTTTCACGCTCTGAGCTTGCAGGTTTAATTAAACCAAAAGCAAAGGCAACCGCATTCAATTTTACAGATATAACGGATGATCTGACGCAAATTAATTTTGATAATAAAATAAACGAAGCTCTGAAAACAAATGATTTAAGGCTCGCAATTCGATGGAACTATCTGAAAGTGCTTTTTGTACTTGATAAAAATGGCATCATAGTCTTTGCGCCCTATAAAACAAATATTGATTACAGTAACGATCTGCTCACTAAATCAACCAGGGAAGGTGAAAAAAAACTGCATTCCGGATTCATGAGGCTTAGCAGGATATATGAATATGTGTGGTACGGACAGTTTTCTATAAACGAGAACGATTATCAGAATTATGCAGCAGAGTTTGAAGAATATCAAAAACAATTAAATGTTTAAGGGCCAGAGAAAATATATATTCATTTTCGCTGGACTTTTTATTGCAATTGTTGCGATGCAATATCTTTTGCCGAAGCCTGTGAACTGGTCGAGAACCTATTTAAATAAGGACAAGATTCCATTTGGCTGCTATGCCATACATAATCTCGTTGAAGGAACATTTTCAGACAAACTGATTAACAATAATCAAACACTTTACAATTTAAAAGATAAATTGAACGGAAACTCATCGGTTATTTTAATTAATAAAAACATTAATCTGAATAAAAATGATGTAAAGTCGCTTTATCAGATCCTGGAACAGGGAAACACTGTGTTTATTGCAGCCAATTCTTTTGAAGGATTGATGGCAGATACCTTTCATCTGGAAACCAGCTACGTGTTTTTTGATTACTTCACTTCAATTGATTCTTTGATAAATAAACCCGGCAGTCAGATTCATTTAACCGCAAGTAATCATGTTAACAAGCCTTATTCATACTCGCGTATGGCATGGATTTCTTCATTCACGAATTTTGATTCGACCAGCTTCCGGATTAAAGCAACCGCCGGTAAAAACAAGACCTGTCTGATAGAAAGAAAAGTAGGAAAAGGCAAACTCCTGTTAATGAGCGCGCCTGATATATTTACAAATTACTTTATTGTTAACAATACCAACCGTCATTTGCCTTATGCAATTTTCAGTTCCATCAAAAACAAAAACTTTGTTTGGGACGAATACTATAAAACCTACAACGTGACTAATGAATCCTTTCTTAAATTCATTTTGCAAAATGACGCGCTTTATACTGCCTATCTGTTATTATTATTCTCCATCATAATGTACATGATCTTCGAGGGCCGAAGGAGGCAGCGTGCTATTCCGGTTCTTGAACCTGTTACCAACAGCACTCTGGATTTTGTAAATGTTATCACCCATGTTTATTATAACAGCAACAACCATCAGAATATAGCGGCAGAACGCATAAAATATTTTTATGAAAACATCAGAAAAAAATTCAACATTAATACAAATGAAATCAACGATGTTTTTATTCGTGAAATAACAGATTTAAGCGGGGTTGATTTTAAAATAGTGAGGCAACTGTTTAACTATTGTGAAAAATTAAAAAATGCTCCCGAAATTTCTGAATATGATCTTATAGAACTTAACAGGCAAATTACCAACTTTAATAAAAACAGTTTACGATAATGGAAAATCAGTTTGAAAACAGAATGGACCTAAGCGGCCTTACACAAAAAACGCAGCAGGTTAAAAATGAAATAGCTAAGTATATAGTCGGGCAGCAACGGTTAATCGATTTTTTGCTTATCGCCGTTTTGGCGGACGGCCACGTGCTCATTGAAGGAGTTCCCGGCGTTGCAAAAACATTAACGGCAAAATTGCTTTCAAAAGCAATAGACGCCGACTTTAAACGTATACAGTTTACGCCCGATCTTATGCCCAGTGATATTATTGGAACTTCCATTTTCAATAATAAAACTTCTGATTTTGAATTTAAAAAAGGTCCGCTATTTTCTAATATTGTTTTGACTGATGAGATCAATCGCGCTCCTGCAAAAACCCAGGCCGCATTGTTTGAAGCCATGGAAGAAAGACAAATAAGTGTGGATGGAACAACTTACAAACTTGACGCGCCTTTTATTGTGCTGGCCACCCAAAACCCAATCGAGCACGAAGGAACCTATCGTTTACCTGAAGCACAACTGGATCGTTTCCTTTTTAAGATAAATGTGCATTATCCAAATCTTGAAGACGAAGGAACAATGCTAAAAAGTTTTCATATTAATCAGCATAAAATTGATTTAAACAAGGTAAACAAAGTGCTTACAAAAAGCGAAGTACTGGGATTAAGAAATCTTGTATCTAAAGTTGTCATAGAAGAAAATTTAATTAAATACATTGTTCAAATAGTTAATGCTACTCGTAAGAATCCGGGGTTGTTTCTTGGAGCATCTCCTCGCGCTTCAATAGCTATATTGAACGCTGCCAAAGCATGCGCCTGCTTAAATAACAGGGATTTTGTAACACCAGAGGATATAAAATATGTTTCCTTTCCGGTATTACGCCACAGAATTATGCTCACACCGGAAAAGGAAATGGAAGGTGTACTTGTTGACACTGTTATACAACAGATTATTGATAAAATTGAAATACCACGATAAGGAGTATACTTTTTGAATAATTTCCGGAAAATATTTAAGCAGTTTCGTTTTAGCGCTTTGTTTTATAAGACAATGTTCGCTTTAATCTTGCTATTTATTATTTCTTTTATTTTTCCCATTGTATACAATATCGCATGGAGTTTATTGCTGCTTCTTGTACTTCTTAGCTTTATCGATTCTATACTGCTGTTCCGACATAAAAATCCGGCTTCAGCCCAGAGAGGCTCAAAATATTCCCGACTGAGTAATGGTGATATTAATGACCTTTCACTTCATATCGAAAGCTATTATCCCTTTACAGTTCAGCTGACAATAATTGATGAACTTCCGGTTCAGTTTCAATCCCGCGATTTTATGTTACAGTTACAACTTCCAGCTGGTAGTGAAAAAAGTTTCATGTACCAGGTGAGACCACTGGAGCGGGGAGAATATCATTTCGGAAAAATAAATATTTTCATTTTATCTCCTGTTCACCTGATTGAACGTCATTACAAAGTTGACCAGCCGTTCATGATGCAGTGTTACCCTTCTTTTCTAAAACTCAGGCAGTACGAATTACTGGCAATAAGTAACAGGCTATCTGAGCTTGGAATAAAAAAGATCCGCAAAATAGGTCATAGTACAGAATTTGAACAGATCAAGGAATATGTTCAGGGAGATGACATCAGAACAATAAATTGGAAAGCCACTGCAAGAAAAAATCAGCTAATGATTAATCACTATCGTGATGAACGTGCACAGCAGGTTTATTGTTTGGTTGATATGGGTCGAGTTATGAAAATGCCATTTGATAATCTTACACTTTTGGATTACTCAATCAATTCAAGTCTTGTTTTAGGCCATGTTGCGTGGATCAAACAGGATAAACCGGGACTTATTGGCTTTTCAAACAAAATTAGCTTTACAGTTAATGCCGACAGAAAAGGTAACCAGCTCCTGCGTTTACAGGAAGCTTTATATAATGCTAAAACAAATTTTGAAGAAAGTAATTACGATGTGCTTCTAAGTCATGTTCGTACAAAAATAACCCAACGTAGTTTGTTGTTGCTTTTTACAAACTTTGAAACTCTCAACGGTTTAAGAAGGCAAATAAAATATCTCAGAAAAATGGCTTCGCAACACCTGCTTGTTGTAATCTTTTTTGAGAATACTGAATTGAAAGAACTTTTACAGCAAAAGCCACAAAATACATTTCAGATTTACGAGCAAACCATCGCGCAAAAATTTGATTACGAAAAAAGGCAAATTACCCGCGAACTTCAACAGTACGGCATCATTAGTGTTTATACGACACCAGATGCCTTAACAGTAAATACCCTTAATAAATATCTTGAGATAAAAACCAGAGGTCTTATTTAAACCTACTCTTTTATCATCTTAATATTTTCTGAACTTCCCTCAGAAGAAGTTATCCTAATGAAATAAATGCCATTTGCAAAAGATGCTACATTAATCTTCTGCTCGTATTTATCTTTTCCAAAACTTGCGCCTTGTTTTAAAATAAGCTTTCCTAAAGCATCTGTAATTTCAATATCACAATTAAAAGTTTGTTGTGTAATTATCTGAATAGTTATTTTATCATTTACAGGATTTGGGAACACATTAAACCCTAATTCAAGACTTCCTTTGATAATACCGGCACATGCTGAAACAGTAATTGAAATAGAATTATTTCCATCGCAGCCACTCGCTGATGTACCTGTACAAGTATATACCTGACTGGCTGATGGGGTGAAATTAATTGCTGATCCCGTCATATTGCCTGGCTGCCAGGTATAAGTTGATGCACCCGCAGCGGTTAACGATACCATTTGTCCTTCGCACACAACAGTTGAACTGGCGTTAATGCCGATTACAGGTAAAGCGTTAACTGTAACTGTTGCAGACTTCAAACTGCTGCAACTACCACTTGTACCCGTTACATTATATACAGTTGTTACAGATGGAGAAACAACAACAGCAGCGGAACTTGCCCCGGTGTTCCATGAATAAGTGCTGGCACCGCTTGCTGTAAGTGTAGCCTGATTACCACTGCAAATAACCGCATTGTTAACGCTAACCGTTGGACTTGGATTAACTGTAACGGTAGAAGTTTTTACTGTTGACGCGCATATACCGTTGTAACCTGTAACTGAATAAACAGTTGTTGCTATAGGCGACACTGAAATTGAAGAATTTGTTGCACCTGTATTCCATGAGTAACTTGTAGCCCCGCTTGCACTTAAATTAGCAGAAGTACCTGAACAAATTGTTTGTGAGTTAACTGCAATTGTAGGAGTTGTATTTACTGTAACTGTTGATGTTTTTGTATTTACGCAAGCTCCATTGGCGCCTGTAACAGTATATGTTGTTGTTGTAGCAGGAGTAACTACAATTGATGCGGCATTTGAACCAGTGTTCCATGTATAGCTACCAGCTCCAGATGCAACAAGGGTTGCTGAATTTCCTGTGCAAATAGAAACACTATTTACGGCTACAGTTGGAGTTGTAGTTACGTTAATAGTTGCGGTTTTTACTGCCGAGCTGCAGCTTCCATTATATCCTGTAACTGAATATACAGTGGTAGCTACCGGGGACACTGCAATATTTGCGCTTGTACCGCCGGTGTTCCATGAATAGGTAGTAGCCCCCGAAGCGGTTATGGTAGCTGAATTTCCTGAACAGATTGATTGAACACTGCCGGTGATTGCAACTGTTGGAGTAGTGTTAACCGTTACTGTAGCGGTTTTTGTATTCGGACAACCATTGCTGGTACCTGTAACAGTGTATACGGTAGTAACTGCAGGTGTTACAGAAATGCTGGAGGAGGTTGCACCGGTACTCCATGAATAGGAAGTTGCGCCGCTTGCTGTGAGGATAGCAGGATTTCCGTTACATACCGAAGCATTATTAACGTTAACAGTTGGAGTAATATTTACGTTAACGGTTGCGGTTTTTAACTGCGACACGCATGTTCCATTATATCCGGTAACCGAATAAACAGTAGTGGATGAAGGAGTAACGTTTAATGCCGATGAGGTTGAACCTGTATTCCACGAGTAAGTTGTTGCGCCTGAAGCAGTAATTGTTGCTGAAGCTCCTGAACAAATTGTTTGTACACTATTGGTTATTGCTACCGTTGGTGTTGCAGTCACTGCCAGTGTTTGACTGCTTATATTACCCGGTCCTGCGCCATTGGTTGCCATCATTGAAACAGTATATGTTCCGCTATTGGTAATAGTTATTGTAGGGTTTTGAGAAGAACTGGTATTAATAGTTACACCCGCTGAAGGTGTAACACTCCAGCTCCAGGAAGTTGGCATATTGGTTGACGCATCGTTAAAGACTTTTGCAATGCCAGTACATATTGAGCCACTATAAGTGAAAAGTGAAACCGGAGCAACTGTAGCCGGGGCAAGATCAACTTCATAAACACCACGACCATATGTTGCCGCACGCAACTTAGTTGGGGAGGCCGGAGAAATCTCAAGATCGCTGATAGGGGTGTTAGGTAAACCGGAATTATAGAGCGTCCAGTTGGTTCCGCTATTATCTTTGTAATACACGCCTACATCCATTCCTACATAAACTCTATCGTTAGAACCTGGTTCATATACAATACAATTGGCGGGAAGGTTTGGTAAATTGGTTGAAACATTGGTCCAGCTAGTGCCGCCATTGGTTGTCATAAAAACTTTATTGCCTGCCGAATATCCGCTGAAAACTACCCAAGCGTTTGTTGGATCAGTTGGATCTATCGCTATAAACTCTGCCTGAGCGCTTCCTGTTGGAAGTCCTGTATTTACTGCCGCCCAGGATGTTCCACCATTTGTAGTTTTATACACTCCTGTTGAACCGTGAATAACATATATTACCTGATTATTGGAAGGTGCAATTGCAAACTCAATCACTCCCTGAGCCGTATTTCCCGGAATTGCGGCGAGCATGGTCCAGCTTACTCCAAGATTAGTTGATTTCCATAAGTTTGTTCTTGATCCGTAAATTGTAGTAGCTGTAATAGGATCCTGTTTCCATGGAGATACCCAATAGGTTCCACCGGTTAATCCGCTTGTTGCACTGCTCCATGAAGCGCCACCATTGGTAGAACGAACGTATCCTCCGTTAGGTGTTGATGTAAACATGTTATTATCATTGGTGCGGTCAATGAAGCAATCCATACCATCTCCGGGATAACTTGCATTATACGTTGTGCCGTTATAAATATTTGAACCATTATCCTGATGGCCGGTGATCCATTTATTAGCTGATATTGCCGATGTTCCAATTCTGTATATCTGAGCGATATTTCTTGTTGAAGTAATATCAGTCCACGCCGTACCCGTGTACCTGTATATACCACCATCATTTGCAGAATACAATGTTCCTGTGCTTGTATATTCCAGGTCATGTACATCCGCATGAACATATGGTGGATTAGCCACGGTGCTGTTCCAGCAGCCAATATTGGTCCAGTTTGTACCGCCATTTACACTTCTCCAATGGTTAACTCCACCAACAACAACCTCATCTTTATTTAATGGTGAAGCGGCAACAGCAAGATCGTACCAGCCTTGTCCGCTTCCTGTTGTTCCTGCACATGAATTGGCCAGCACATCCGGTGTAGTAGACATTACCGTAAAGGCCGTTCCGCTTGTTACTGAGCGATATAAGCCGCCAAACGCGCTTGAAGTGTTTGAACGAAGAACGTAAACATAATTTGGATCAGCTGCCGTTACCGCAATAGCAAGGCGATTAGCGCCGGTTGTTGGAATACCATTAGATATAGCGGTGAAGGAGGTACCCCCGTTTGTTGAACGATAGAAAGCTGTATTTGATGTGGCGTAAACAGTATTTGGATCTCCGGGTTTAAATTCAACATCGTAAGCGTTAACTGTACTTACCTGCGCCCAGTTAGTTCCCGCGTTAGCTGTACGGTATATTCCCGCGTTCGTGGCAGCTATTAGCACCTGGGGGTTGGTTGGATTTATTATTAAACGCCTGATTAAAAAATAATTTGAAACCGCATTTGACAAGCCCGTTGCAGCCCATGTTGCTCCTCCGTCGGTTGATTTTAAAACTCCTGTGCTTCTTGTATCTCCTGCATCCCCGTCACCGGTAGCAAGGTACATGATGTTAGTATTTGTAGGATCTATCGCAAGGTCAGAACATCCTATAACTGTCAAATTATCTGTATTGGTAGTCCATGAAGTTCCGCCATTGGTTGTTTGCCACAATCCACCCGCAGGAGCGCCAACCCAAAAAGTATTGGCATTTGTTGGATGAAACGTAATGAAATTATCACGACCTGCCTTACGTGGCAGACCATTTGTTGCAGAACCAGTCATTGCCCCCATTGGCCCTATTGCAGTCCAGGTTGTAGATGCAATCTGCGAATTGCTGTTTACAAGTTTCCCTGTGGTGATGCTTGTTGGATTGTTTTCAAGAAACGCCTTGAAATTAGCGTCATTCTGCCCAAGCAAAGAAAGATCGCCACTTGGATAAACTCTTGGCTCAACCATGTATTCCCAGCGCTTGAATGGCTTATATCCAATTCCTTTAGCATCTATATCTTTATCCCTCCAGTAATTATTAAAAGCTTTTTGAATTTCATAAAAATTCGCACCTCTGCTTTTCATTTCAATCCAGTCAGTGGCAGACTGATTTTGCTGCGCTAAAAGACTGCCAAATAAAAAAGTAAATACAATTAGAGGTAATAGTTTTTTCATTTGATTTTTGTTTAAATTAATACTAGTAATATTAATTTAATAAAACCGGATTGTCAAGAATTTAGCCGAAAAGTTCGACTAAATTAACATACAAGATTTTTAGTTCAACAGCCTGATTAATAAATCATTTTGCGTGTTTCCAGCAAATATGAAATTTAGTATTTTAGAAAGAGTTGTATAGAACGCATCCGTTCAGGAATCAATTCTTCAGATAGCCCAGGATCTTTTCCACGCTTTCCTTGGCATCTCCATAAAGCATATCGGTGTTCGATTTATAGAACAAGGGATTTTCAACACCCGCGTAGCCCACAGACATTGAGCGTTTCATCACAATTACTCTTTCGGCTTTCCACGCTTCAATCACAGGCATACCATAAATCGGACTCGAAGGATCGTCCTGTGCGCCCGGATTCACCACGTCATTGGCACCAATCACCATCACAACATCGGTTTCCGGAAGATCCTCATTGATCTCATCCATTTCCAGCACAATATCATAAGGCACATTTGCTTCTGCCAATAACACATTCATATGACCTGGTAAACGGCCAGCCACCGGGTGAATGGCAAACCTTACCTGCTTGCCACCTTTACGTAACGTTTGCACCATATCATGAATAGGATACTGAGCTTTTGCAACAGCCATACCATAACCAGGTACAATCACCACCGATTTGGCTCCTTTTAGTAATTCAGCCACTTCCTCGTGGTTGAGCGAAGTAACTTCTCCCTCAATAGCTTGCGCGGGACCTCCCGCAGGAGCTTCTCCAAAGCCGCCTAAAATCACCGAAAAAAAGGATCTGTTCATGGCTTCGCACATGATGATGGAAAGGATCGCTCCAGAACTACCTACCAATGCTCCTGTCACAATCAGCAGGTCGTTGCCCAGCATAAAACCCGCTGCAGATGCAGCCCACCCGGAATATGAATTCAGCATGGACACCACAACAGGCATATCAGCACCACCAATAGCCATCACCAGCATTACACCAATGAAACATGAAATGGCTGTCATCGCATACAGGTGCATCATACCGTCGGTTCCTTCTGCTCTGGCAAACAATACACCCAATATAATACAAACAATAATTAATATAATGTTCACAAGATGCCTGCCCGGATAAAGCAACGGCTTACTTCTGATTTTCCCTTCGAGTTTACCCCATGCAACTATGGAGCCAGTAAATGTTACAGCGCCAATAAAAATGCCCACGTAAACTTCTACCAGATGAATCACATGCTCGCTCGAAGGCAATGTGTGTGTACGTGGATCAAGATAAGAACCAAAGCCAACAAGCACTGCTGCCAACCCAACAAAGCTATGAAGGATTGCTACCAACTGCGGCATGGCTGTCATCTCAACCTTTGCGGCAAGTAATACTCCTATTACCGAAGCAATTGCAATTGCTGCAATGATATAAACATGCCCTTGTACGCCTTGTCCGAGAACGGTTGCAATAATGGCAATTGTCATTCCTATGATTCCATACAATACACCTCTTTTGGCAGATTGTTGGGAAGACAGGCCTCCCAGACTCAGAATGAAGAGGATACTTGCAAATAAATAGGCTGCTGTTTGAATTTCCTTAACAATCATTTTTTTATTTTTTGAACATTTTCAACATACGGTGAGTAACAAAGAATCCTCCAACAATATTAATACTGGCAACCAGTATGGCCACAAAAGCCAGAATGGTTAACGGACTCGACAGATCATCAGTAGTTTGCAGCAATCCACCTACGATAATGATACCGCTGATGGCATTGGTAACTGCCATTAATGGTGTATGCAGTGAATGTGACACATTCCAGATCACCTGCCAACCCACGAATACTGCCAGTACAAACACGGTTAAATGCTGCATGAATTCACGTGGTGCAAACTGCCCCAGCAACAACAGTAACAAACCTATAACTCCCAAGCGAATCAACATCGACGCTGCTTTCTTTTTGGCATTTTGTTCTTCTGTTATCTTCTTGTCCTCAGCTTTTTCTGCTGCAGTTTCAGTTTTAGGTTTCGCGGCAGTAACAGGAAGAGGCTGAGGTGGCCAGTTGATCTTTCCATTATGGGTTACCATTGCCCTAGACACAACTGCATCCTCCATATCAATTTTGAACTTTTCGGCTTTGCCCATGTCATCCAGCAGGTGACACAGGTTATTACCGTAAAGTTGCGAAGCCTGATTTGGCAATTGATTTAGTTTGCCAAGAATAGTCACGCCGTTCGTTGTTGTATATACTTCCCCTGGTTTTGTGAGAACACAATTGCCGCCGGTAGAAGCAGCAAGGTCAACAATCACTGAACCCGGTTTCATTGCCGCGACATGATAATCCAATATTAGTTTTGGGGCTTCCCTTCCTGGTATCTGTGCAGTTGTGATGATAATATCTACCTCCTGGGCCTGCTCCTTAAATAAAGCCATCTCAGCATCAATGAACTCCTTGCTCATTTCCTTGGAGTATCCGGAAGCGGTTGATCCATCTTCATTAATATTTACAGTCAGGAATTGTGCGCCCATGGATTCAATCTGTTCTCCTACTTCTTTACGGGTATCAAAGGCCCTTACAATTGCGCCCAGTGAATTGGCAGCGCCTATTGAGGCGAGGCCTGCTACCCCTGCCCCAATCACAAGCACCTTTGCCGGTTCCACCTTTCCTGCCGCAGTAATCTGTCCGTTCAGGAATCTCCCGAAGTGGTACGATCCTTCTATAACAGCCCTGTAACCGGCAATGTTGGCCATTGAAGACAAAACATCCATTTTTTGCGCCCTGGATATGCGCGGAATAGCGTCCATAGCCACGGCATTAACCTTTCTTTCGGCTAATTTCTGTAGAAGCGCCTGGTTTTGTGCGGGCCACAGATAACTGAGCAGCACCAAACCCTCTTTCATCATGCCTACCTCTTCCATCGCGGGTTCTTTTACTTTCAGCACGATATCCGATTTACCGTATATTTCTTCAGCCGTTGGTACTATTTTAGCACCGGCCTCTTCATATTCTTTATCCGAAAAATTTGCTTTCACCCCCGCATTCTGCTGAATGCATACTTCAAACCCCTGCTTGAGCAATCGTTTGACTGTTTTGGGTGTTGCTGCAACCCTTAACTCGTTCGGTGAAATTTCCGATGGAATTCCAACTTTCATGTTGATTTAATTTAGAAAGTCAAATAACAGAAAATATTGAGAAATTAAAAAGTCCGAGTTGTTAACAGCATAAAGCTATTTCAACAAATCCGGTCTTCTTTTCTTTGTTCTTTCTAAACTCTGCTCATGTCTCCACTTTTCGATGTTTGCTGCATGACCGCTCAATAAAATTTCCGGAACACCCCAGCCCTTGTATTCAGCAGGTCTTGAATAAACAGGTGGCGCCAGTAAATTATCCTGAAACGAATCGCTGAGCGCAGAGGTTTCATCACTCAGAACACCTGGTAATAAACGAATAACTGCATCGCTTAATACGGCCGCTGGTAATTCGCCACCGCTTAATACATAATCCCCGATACTAATTTCACGTGTTATCAAATGTTGTCTTACCCGTTCATCAACACCTTTATAATGTCCGCATAGTATAATAATATTCTTTAAGAGTGATAATTGATTACATGTTTTTTGTTTGAGCAACTCACCATCCGGACTCATATAAATTACTTCATCGTAATTTCTTTCGTTTTTTAATTTTGAGATGCATTTATCAATAGGCTCTATCATTAACACCATTCCTGCCCCGCCACCAAACGCGTAATCGTCTATCTGCCGTTGCTTATTTTCAACTGCGTAATCACGAAGATTAATGAGATTAACTTCCACAAGTTTATTCGCAATTGCGCGTTTTAAAATAGAATGGTTAAAAGAACTGTGCATTAATTCAGGAACCGCACTAATGATATCTATTCTCATAAACGCAAAGATATTGTTTTAGTTTGGAGTTCAGAGTTTGAAGTTCGGAAGGCATAAATTAAGAATAACTCTAATACTTATTTTGTAGAGGTTTTAAAAGATACTCTAATCCATTTAATTTAATTTCATAAATGGTATGAAGCAGCATACCGAGCTTTCCTTCTGGAAATCCCTTGCGGTTAAACCATTCCAGGTAACTTACCGGCAAATTGCATAAAATCCATCCCTGGTATTTTCCAAACGGCATTTTAATTGTTACAAGATCTATTAGTATTTGCGGGTTGGGTTGCATTTCATCACAAACATAATACTTAAAAAAACGAACCGGATAAGAATTTCACTTTCTTTTTAAAATTAAAAAAATAACATATCTTAGGTGGTTAATGATGCGGTTACTGCTTCTTTTTATTGCACTTCTTTTTTCCCTTCACATCAAATCTCAATTCGGGGACAAGAAATTTTATCTCGTGGATTCTCTTGATATCCGCCAACTTGAGAATTATGACCTGGGGCTTCTTGATTCTATTCTTTCAATATATCACAAAGAAAAATCAGACACTATCCGCATTAAACAATTAAATTATCTTGTGGAGAACCTGGAAGACGCTAACGCGTGGATTCCTTACAACAAACTAATGTTAGTTCAGGCAAAATCAGCATTAGATAATAAAGCACTGGGTGAAGAAAAAGAAAAATGTTATAAAAACATTTTAGCCGGCGTATATAATAACTTTGGTTACGCACTCAACCAGGAAGGAAAAAAAGAACAAGCCCTTGAATATTTTAAGTTAAGCATGAAGTTGCTTGAAGAATTGAATAACAAACAGGGCTTGAGCGACGTTTACAACAACATTGGACTTATTTACAAAAACATTGGCCAAATTTCAAAATGTCTTGAATATTATTTCAAATGCCTTAAAATTTGTGAGAATTTAAATGACACGAAAGGAAAAGCCTCTTCATTTAATAACATTGGCATGATGTACAAAGAACTTGAAGATTATGAGAAGAGTCTTGAGTACCTGAAAAAATCATTAAAAGAATGGGAAAAACTGGATAATAAAAGAGGAATGTCCAGTACACTCGGAAACCTGGGCCTGCTATATTACAATATGGGCAAATCTGATCTTTCCCTTGAATACTACTTTAAAGCTTTAATACTTAATGAAAGGACTGGTGACAAAGAAGGAATTGGTACAGAACTCGGTAACATTGGGTGGGTGTATCTTGAGCAAAAAAAATACACTAAAGCGCTCGAATATTTCGAACGAAGTCTTCAATACAGAAAACTTGTTAACGACCAGGCAGGAATTGCCTACGGTATTTATAATCTTGGAAGCGTTCATTATAAAATGGGCGACAATGAGCTTGCCACAAAATACGCAAAAGAGGCTCTTGACCTCGCACAAAAACTTGGCTACCCGGACATCATAAAACGCACATCCTTTCTTTTATATAATTTGTATAAGAAGGGAAACATGCCTGCAGAGGCCCTTAAAATGCACGAACAGTATATCAATATGCGTGATAGCATTTTGAGTGATCAAACCCGGAAAGCAGGTTTAAAAAAAGAATATCAGTATGAATTTGAAATGAAGGAAAAAGAATTGAAGTCTGAACAGGAAAAAAGAGAAATCCTTTACAACGATGAAATTCAAAGACAGAAGATTATTTTTAACGCTTCACTTATAGGCGGAATAACATTCCTGGCTTTTTCCATAGTGTTATACAAACGTTTTCGGGTTACGCGCCAACAAAAAGGTATTATAGAGATTCAGAAAAAAGAAATTGACAACGCTTTTTCCGCTCTTCACGAGAAAAATAAAGAAGTGATGGACTCAATATACTATGCGCGAAGAATTCAGAATGCCCTTTTGACAAGTGATGATTATTTTAAAAAGCATTTGAACAGAGAATATTTTATTTTATATAAACCTAAAGATATTGTTAGCGGCGACTTTTACTGGGCAACAACTGCCAGTTCAGAGTTTGGAGTTCGGAGTTCGGAAAAACTTAACACAAAACATACCACCTCCAACTCCGAGCTATTTTACCTCGCTGTATGTGATAGTACAGGTCATGGAGTGCCGGGAGCGTTTATGAGCTTACTTAATATTGGTTTTTTAAGCGAGGCTATAAATGAAAAACGAATTTATAAGCCGAATGAAATTTTTAACTACACCAGAAAGCGTTTAATTGAAAATGTAAATAAAGAAGGACAAAAAGATGGATTTGACGGAGCATTATTTTGCATAGAAAAATTAAACGATACAAATTCAAAAATAATATACGCAACGGCTAATTGCAAACCGCTAGTAATTAGAAACGGCTCGGCAATTAATCTTGAAAGCGACCGCATGCCTGTGGGAATAGGAGAAAAAACAGAAGAATTTAAACTTTACTCTTTTGATGTGAAGAAAGACGATGTGCTGTATATTTTTACAGACGGTTATGCCGATCAGTTTGGAGGAGCAAGAGGAAAGAAATTTAAATACAAACCACTTGAAGAACTAATTACATCAATTGCCGCTAAACCATTGGAGCAACAAAAGCAAATATTAGGTGACACTTTCGATAAGTGGAAAGGAAATTTAGAACAGGTGGATGATGTTTGTGTTATTGGCGTGAAGTTTTAATCTCATTGTAAATCAGATACACTATTATGCCAAAAGAATTTCCGCGTATTGATATAACCGTTGATGCCATAATATTTGGTTACAAACCAAATGAAGGCATTTCGGTACTCCTTATCAAAAGAAAAAAGAATCCGTTTAAAAGTCTATGGGCTCTCCCAGGGGGTTTTGTTGAAGCAGATGAGTCTTTGGATCAAGCGGCGTCCCGCGAACTAAAAGAAGAAACAGGCATGGATGTAACTTCACTGGAACAATTATACACTTTCGGTGAACCCAAACGCGACCCAAGAAAACGAATTATTAGTGTCGCGTATTTCGCGATAGTAAAACCGGAACTTTATAAAGTTCATGCTGCCGATGACGCGGCCGCTGTGCAATGGTTCAACATCAAAAAACTACCCCCACTGGCTTTTGATCATGAAAAAATTGTTGAAACGGCCATTTTCAAATTAAGAAAAAAAGTTTTTAATGAGCCTGTTGGGTTTGAACTATTGAATAAACAGTTTGCATTCACAGAACTTCACAGGTTATATGAAACACTTTGTGATAAAAAAATAAACACTAGTGACATAAAAAAGAAATTACTGAGCCTTGGATTACTTAAAAGGCAAAAAAGAAAAAGCGAAAAACAAAAAAAAAGTAACCTACAATACAAATTTAATAAGAGTAAATATTTCAAGCTAAAGAAAAAAGGTATCGCGCTTCAAATAAATTAATTTTGACTTTACTATTAACTCAGGCTCGCTTTACAAGATCTGTGTCTCTCATTACTTCCTTTACAGTATCATAAAGTTTATCCAGATCGTCCTGAGAATTAAACGCATTAATAGAATACCTGAGGTAAGCCTTATCTTCATGCCGCATCACCGGTATTTCAATTTTATATTTTTCAAACAAATGCCGTTGTAATTTTTCCGGTTCATTTGTTATAATAGGAATACTGAACATCTGTCCAATAAATTCATCCGTAAGAGGTGCTAACGGACCAAAACCAGTCAACTCACAAAAACGTAAAGCATTTGATTTTATAAGTTTTTTGCATTCATTTCCAACATCCTTCCAGTTATTTATTTGCATAAAATCAATTGCTGCAGGCACAGTTAAAAATGCTGAAAAATCACGGGTACCTTGTAACTGATGATAATCCAAAAACTTAGAATGTGAAGGAAAAGCGCTTTCATAACCCCAGCTAATAATAAGCGGATCAAATAAATCCTGAAATTCTTTTTTCACATATAAAAACGAACATCCTTTAGGCGTCATCATCCATTTATGACAGGCACCCGTATAAATATCTGCTTTCAGTTCTGCTAAATTTAAAGACACGTGTCCTGGCGCATGCGCTCCGTCAACAAAGGTTAATAATCCTTTTTCCTTGGCAATTTCACAGATTTCTTTAACAGGTAAAATTAACGCGGTGCTACTGGTAATGTGACTAATGAATACAGCTTTTGTTTTAGATGAAACGCCGGCAAAAAAATCTTTAATAAACTTTTCTTTGGAAATAAGAGGCAAATTAATTTTTTGCCTCACATATTTTGCGCCGTGTTTTCTGCAATAATAATTCCATGTTTTATCACAAGCCCCATATTCAAGGTTTGTTGTTAATACTTCATCGCCTTCCTTCAAATCAAGACTTTTAGCAATAATATTAACCGCGTATGAAGGATTGGTAACAAAAACCAGATCATCACTGTTACAATTAACATATTTTGCCAAAGCGTTTCTTGATTGCTCAAGATATTTTATTCCATTAACAGTTATAAACTGAACAGGTTCCCGCTCCAGTTCAAGCTGCCATTTTTGATAATCAGTAAAAACTGGTTTAGGACAAGCGCCAAATGATCCGAAATTTAAAAATGTTATTTGAGGATCCAGCAGGAAAGAAGATTTGAATTTATTTTGTTGCATAAAATAAAAATAGAAAAATAACAACACATGTACAATGTTCACCCAACACGGGGGAGCAATTTACTCATGAAATGACTAAAACTTTAGGTACACAAATTTATATTATTGTCGTAGAAAAATATTGCAGACAGGAACTGTTTTCTTATAGTGAAGAAGGGTTGTAGAGAAAGAAAATATAAAAGCAGACCTGAAGTTAACCATGAAAGCGGCCCGCTGTAAGTCGCGTTTCAAGCGGTTATCCGCCTGATTCCTTTAGATTTAAAGCATGGTGAAAAAAAGCCTCGCCTTAACCGGTGAGGCTTTTATGTTTTAATTGAATACTTTTGTTCGATGATTAAAATCGATAAATGGATTGCGCAAACAGGTTATACATCGCGGAGAAAAGCCTTTACTTTAATAGAGGAAAAACGTGTTCTTGTAAATAATAAAGTTGCTAATTTCAGCACTAAGGTTAAACCCGGCGACGTTGTTATTATCGACGGAGAAGAAGTAAAAGAGAAAGAAATTAAACCTGTGTACATTGCCTATCATAAACCTAAAGGAATTATTTGCACAACTGAAAAGATTGAAAATAATATTATCGATGCAATTCAGTATTCAGAAAAAATATACCCTGTCGGAAGACTGGATAAAGATTCTGAAGGGTTGATCCTGCTAACAAATCACTCTGAAATGATTGATAAAATCGCCAACTCTGCCTTTGAACATGAAAAGGAATACATTGTTACACTTAATCTTCCGGTAAGAAAACAGTTCCTGAAAGAAATCTGCGAAGGAATTGAAATACTTGGAGAAAAAACAAAACCCTGCAAAGTAAGTATTGAGCCAAACACAAAAAGAGTTTTCAGGATTATTTTAACTCAGGGAATGAACCGCCAAATCAGACGGATGTGCAACGCGTATAATTACCAGGTAATAAAATTACAAAGGGTAAGAGTTATGAATATTCAACTGGGTAAATTAAAACCCGGCGAATGGCGAGACTTAACCCCAACCGAATTAAAGGATCTTTTCAATTCAATCAGCTCTGATATTTTACGTACTTTTTAAATCCGTCTTTTACATTTCAGAAATGCCCGTTTACCGACATGATTGGCATCAAGATACTTGGGTTTGTATCTTTACAAAAAGATGAAAACGTCACTTTTATATAAAGTTTTAGTGCTTTTATTTTTATTATCAGCAACACACAGTAGCTGTCAGACAACTATTTCAGTTAAAGTTGCTGTAGATAATTCATCAAGTAAAGCAAGCATTGATTTTTTTTCGGACAGTGTGATAAACGATGTGCTGGTTATTATTACCAGCAGCAAAGGTGAGACAATATTTATGGATCACCGTAGTCGGTTCAAAGGCATTTATAAACAAACAATTGATCTTTCGCCTACTGGTAAAGACGAATATTCGCTTAAAGTAACACTCGATGATTCATCGACAATAAAACAACTGAAATTGAAGTAAGAAAATTTAAAAGTTTAATAACGAACAATGTTTATCATTCTTTTTTTGTAACTGGGCGACTTCTTAAATGATGAAATAACAACAGCATTCTTTTTTCCTGAGGAACTGTGAATGAAAGTAATATTTTCACCGGTACCTGAAACGACTATTCCAACATGAGCGGGATTACGATCTTTAATTTTTGTGCCTGTGAAAACAATTATATCCCCAGGCTCACATAAATCAGGCGACACAACCTTGCCATGTTTTAAAAATTCTCTCGAATTCCTGGGAACCGGTACATTAAAGTGAGTAAATACATAATAAACAAAACCTGAACAATCAAAACCTTTCTTTGGATTGCTTTGCGCATATTTGTATTTAACCCCTAGAAACTTTTTACTATAAGTCACAATACTGTCGCGATTAGCCGCAAGAACAGAATGGGTAAAAAAGGAGCTAAAAAAAATTATAATAAGTATGCGGAATGTTCTCATTTTTTAAAGATAAACCAAATTCCTTTTTTAATTTAATACCTAGATCATAAATTAAGCAGGTTCATTTATTATAACACAAATTTTACCTTATTTAACAGGATGTTATGATCATCCTTTATACTTATTTGGGTAAATAACATTTTCAAAAAAATGCAAAATTCCTAGATTATTTCAATCAACGGCATGTTTTTAAACACGTAAATTGAAAGCCCAGTCTTAAAATAATTAGTTATGAAAAAAATTGCCCATATTCACAAAAGCCTGTCGGTAGTAATTTCTTTTGCTATAATAATTAGTTTAACATTAGCTTTTACTTTTTGCAAAAAAAGAACAGAAGGTCCTACAGCGGAGTATGTAAAATACTCCATAAGATTAACAGATTCCCCCGGACCATATACTGCGGTTAATGTGGATATTCAGGGGGTTGAAATAACCGGACCAGGAGGAAATATTGCTATGCTTAAGGTGAATCCGGGTGTATATAATTTACTTAATTACGCTAATGGTCTTGATACATTAATTGCTACTGGATCCTTGCAAACAGGGCGCGTTCAACAAATAAGGTTAATTCTTGGACAAAATAATTCTGTAAAAATTGGAAATGTAACTTATCCCCTTACGACACCAAGCGCACAACAGTCAGGACTAAAGCTTCAGGTTCATCAGGATTTGCAGGCTGGGGTTGCCTACGAAGTTTTACTTGATTTTGACGCCAATCAATCCATTGTTGATGAAGGAAATGGAAAGTATTCTCTTAAACCTGTAATCCGTACTATTGAAACTGCAATCAGCGGCGCCATTAAGGGAAAAATAAATCCTGCCGTGAATGCAGCCGTTACAGCGAGTTCAGGCGGAAATTCATATTCAAGTTCAGTAAACGTTAATGGCGAATTTATTCTTCAGGGATTACCTCCGGGAACATACACATTAACTGTTATTCCTGTTGCACCATACAATACTGTAACAGTTACAAACATAACAGTCACAATCGGAAATACAACCAACGCAGGAATCATTAATGTTTAAATGAAAACTGGTTAAGAGGTTAAAGCGTTTGATCAAAGATCTGAAATAAGAAATATAAATGTATTTCCTGTTTCCGAAAACCAGAATTTTTTCCGAAAGGAAAAAACACCTGAACGTTTAAAATAACTCTTTGGTGATTTTAGCAAGCGTTTCCTTAACCTCAGCAAGTTCCTGCTCAACGGCTGCCAATCTTGCTTCGAGACTCCCGGCTGAATTTGTAACTGTTGCTTCCGTTTCAGTTAAATCATTATCCGGCATTTCGCTAAACAAATGAATATAGCGTGTTTCTTTTTGACCTGCTCTTCGTGCAAGTTCTTTTACGAAAGGGGGATTAAACTCGGTTAACTGCTGAAGCACATTCAGTACTTCCTCCAGTGATGCAAATTCGTATAGTCGGCCTGAGTTTGTGTTTAATTCTCCAGGGGTTTGAGCACCTCTTAAAAACAACAGGCACATAATTGCAAGTTGCGCATCCGAAACCGGAAATACTGTTGTGAAATTATGTTTGTACTTTATAGTTCGGCTTGTGCCTCCAACCGCGGTAGCAACCAGGCTTCGTCCTTTAAGACTGTTTAGAGCCAACATTACCGTTTCCTCTGAATAATCAACAACCGGCTTCCTTGAAGTTTTTTGATTACATGCAACGGTTATCGAATTCAGGGTCATTGGGTAATAATCAGGAGTTGTTTTTGATTTTTCAATCAAAACACCAAGTACCCGTATTTCTTCAGGGTTTAATATTTCGTGGTTTTCCAGACTCATGTTAGCTTGATAAGATTATTTTTTTGTACCAAGTATTTTTTCCACTTCAGCAAGTTTCGCGGTTGCGTATGCATCATTTGCTTTATATTTTAACGCTTCTTCATACGCTGTTTTAGCTTCAGCATAACGCTTCATTTTAAAATAATCATTTGCGCGTGTTATCGTTTCTTTATATTTATTTGCTCCAAGCACCCCCGGAATTCTATACTTTGAATCACCTTTATCCCCTTGGTTACTTTCTACACCTTCAACAGTTCCGGGATCTTTAGCCACAATTTTGGTTTCTTTTTCTTTAGCGGCTCTTTCAGCTTCTTCTTTTTCTCTTGCGGCTTCCTCGGCGGCCGCTTTTTCTTTCGCAAGACGTTCTGCTTCCGCCTTTTCAGTGGCAGCCTTTTCCTTAGCAGCCGCTTTTGCATCTTTTTCAGCAAGTGCTTTTTCAGCAGCGGCTTTTTTCGCTGCCTCTTTATCTGCAGCAGCCTTTTCTTTTGCAGCCTTATCAGCAGCAGCTTTTTCGGCTGCTAATTTTTCGGTCGCGGCTTTCTCCGCAGTAGCTTTTTCTTTAGCAACACGTTCGGCCTCCTCTTTATCCTTCTCAGCCTTTTCCGCATCGGCTCTTTCTTTTGCGATACGTTCTGCTTCTTCTTTTGCAGCTTTTTCTTTATCCGCCTTTTCTTTAGCAATTCTTTCCGATTCCTCTTTCTCTTTAGCAGCTTTATCTGCGATGGCTTTTTCTTTTGCAATTCGTTCTGCTTCTTCTTTTGCAGCTTTTTCAGCAGCAGCGTTTTCCTTTGCAATCTTTTCTGCTTCCTGCTTTTCCTTTGCTGCTTTTTCCTTCGCAATTCTATCAGCCTCTTCTTTTTCCTTTGCAGCTTTTTCAGTTTCAGCCTTTTCTTTTGCTATCCTTTCTGCTTCCTCCTTTTCTTTTGATACTTTTTCGGCAGCGGCCTTTTCCTTCGCAATTCTTTCGGCTTCTTCTTTCTCCTTTGCTGCTTTTTCTACAGCAGCCTTTTCTTTAGCGATGCGTTCTGCTTCTTCTTTTGCAGCCTTTTCTGCAGCAGTCTTTTCTGCCTCTTCTTTTTCTTTTGCGGCTTTTTCGGCAGCTGCCTTTTCCGCCGCCGCTTTTTCTGCGGCAATTTTTTCTGTAGCCGCTTTCTCTGCCGCTGCTTTTTCTTTTGCTATTCGTTCTGCTTCTTCCTTTGCAGCCTTTTCTGCAGCAGTCTTTTCTTTAGCGATTCTTTCAGCTTCTTCTTTTTCTTTGGCAGCTTTCTCAGCTGCTACCTTCTCAGCGGCAGCCTTTTCCGCAGCAAGTTTTTCCGCAGCAGCTTTCTCTGCCGCTGCTTTTTCTTTTGCTATTCGTTCTGCTTCTTCCTTTTCTTTTGCAGCTTTCTCAGCAGCTACCTTCTCAGCAGCAAGTTTTTCCGCAGCAGCTTTCTCTGCCGCTGCTTTTTCTTTTGCTATTCGTTCTGCTTCTTCCTTTTCTTTTGCAGCTTTCTCAGCAGCTACCTTCTCAGCAGCAGCCTTTTCCGCAGCAAGTTTTTCCGCAGCAGCTTTCTCCGCGGCTGCTTTTTCCTTAGCTATTCTTTCAGCTTCCTCTTTTTCTTTTGCGGCCTTTTCGGCGGCAGTCTTTTCCGCAGCAGCCTTTTCCTTCGCAATTCTTTCCGCCTCTTCTTTTTCTTTTGCTGCTTTTTCGGCAGCTGCTTTCTCAGTAGCCATCTTTTCAGCTTCGGCTTTCTCCTTTGCAATCCGATCTGCTTCAGCTTTTTCCGCGGCAGCCCTTTCAGCAGCGGCCTTCGCAGCAGCTTCCTCTGCTGCCTTTTTCGCAGCCTCTTCTTTTTCCTGCAAGCACTTTCCTACCTTAATCAACTGCTCCGCCGGATATTGCTCTCCGGGAATAGTAGATTGAGCTTTTTCATAATTCATTTTAGCCGTTGGACAATCGCCTTTGGCTAAAGCCATATCGCCAAGTTTATTAAACGACGTGAACTTGCTTATTAACGCGTTTTCTGCCTCACTAATTTTTACAATCTGATTAAGCATTAAATTGGTTGTTGCTTCATCATCATCAAACTTTTTTCCATTGTTAAAATAAATTACCTTCACTAAGGGCTGCTGTAGCGCTGAATAATCTATACCAGGAAAAGGTTTTGCCATAACCACACCTCCAATTGCAAAACCTGGCTTAAAATTATCTTTCCCAACTTCTTCAGGTACTCCTAGTGTTGATACGTAAAACTTTTTTACATTACAATCCTGATAGGACACCGCAAGAATAAATTCCCCGTTTGCCGGAACATCGATGGAAAAGTCGCCTCCTCCATCGCTGGTAGTTTGCGAAACAAGAGAAGATCCCTTATAGAGGGAAATCGTTGCGCCGCTTAGCACCTTTTGTTCTTTATCTGCTTTACTACTCAGTTTCCATGTGCGGAGTTCAACTGTGCTTTTTAGTTTTAAGGTCCATTCCTGTGAACGCGCGTATAAACCTAAAACCAAAACAATAAAGAGGACAAAACGTTTTTTCATAAAAATAAAAGAATGTGAATTTAAAATTAAATATAATAAATACAGGTACCGGAATTGTTAATTGAAACTTAAAAAAATCTCAAATCTTAAGATTGAGTTTGGAATGATTTATTTTTTTTGAGTACCTAACATTTTATCAATCTCGTTTATTTTTGCCTGTGCATAGTTGTCAGACTGCTTTACTCTAAGCGCGTCTTCATACGCATGCCTGGCCTCTTTATATCGCTTGGTTTTAAAATAATTGTCTGCTTTAGATATCGCTTCTTTATATTTATCAGCTCCTAAAACGTGCTTTACACTGTATTTACTGTTTCGGGAAGATCCAACCGATCCGGATTTTTCATTTGTTGATTCTGAAGAAGACTCTTTTATAATGGGCTTATCGTTGGTTGCTACTTTAGCCTGAGTTGCCTCCTTAGTCTTTTTTGCCTCAGCCGGCTTCTCAATTTGTTGTTTTAACTTAGCATCTTTTTCCGCTTTGGCCTTTTCCTGGGCTATTCGTAAAGCTTCCGCCTTCTGAGCCGAAGCTTCAGCAGCAGCTATTTCCTCCTGCTTTTTCTTCTCTAAACACTCCTCTACCTTTTTTAATCTTTCTAAAGGGTATTCTTCACCGGGGAGAAGATCGATTGCTTTCTGATAATACGTTTTGGCAAGAGGACAGTTGTTTTTTTTCAACGCCTCATCACCTGATTTATTTGCACTACAAAACTTTTGAATAACCGAAGTTTCAGCATCATAAATTTTTGAAACTATTTCCAGTCCCTTATTCGTTACTATTTCGTCCTTGTCAAAATTCTGACCGCCTGACTTATATTCCACCTTCACCAAAGGTTCGTTAAGCCCAATATAATCAACTCCTTTAAGAGGCTTGGACATCACAAACCCTCCTATAACTACTGTAGGGTTATAGTTGTCTTTTCCGACCGCATCAGGCACTCCATTGGTTGAAACATAAAACTTTTTTGTATTACAACCGGCAAACGAAATAGTTAAAATAAAATCACCATGCGATGGCACGTCAATAACAAAATCGCCATTTGCATCGCTGGTGGTCTGACCTATCACAGCGCTTCCTTTGTATAGCGTAATAGCAGCGCCACCTAATGATTTTTCTGATTTTGCCGCTGTTGTGGTTAGTTTCCAGCTCCTAAGCTCAACATTACTACTTAACTTTAATGTCCATTCCTGTGAATACACAACTAAAGAACACAATAAAGCTGAAATAAAAAGTAATTGTTTCATCCGGCGCTCGTAATTTGTAGTAAATATAAAAAAATAGCCTTAAAAAACGGGATAAACTAATAAATGGATTACGTTTTGAAAAATTCAATTGTTTTTTCAATAACCAACTCCGCGTTGTGAGGAAGATTATTATTCGTGAATGGGTGTTTGACTCCGAATGTATGAGTGCCTCCTTCTACAATAAAAAGTTTTGAATGTTTTGCCGATTTATGCAAAGCTTCTGCCTCATGAACCGGCACAGCTTCATCTTTATCACCATGAATAATCATGAAGGGAATCTTTAACTTTTTTGCGGCTTTTAAAATATTCAACCTGTCTTTGTTAGACATCATTATTTCATAGAACTGAAGATACATTGGCATTTGCTGTCCGGTTCTAGCGTTCGCCGCATAAACTACACCATCTTTTTTCCAGGTTTCAATAGTCAGCTTTTTATTACGGTTAATAAAATCGCTTACCGATGCCCATGTTACCAACTTCTGAATCCTATTATCTTCCGCGGCTTTTAATATGCTTATTCCTCCGCCTCTGCTATGACCTAACAAATACAGTAACCTGGGATTAATTTCCATTTTTATTGAGGGGTAATGCAAAATCCAATCTATAACCTTCTTTAAATCATCTAGCTCAATAATATAATTGTTGTTACCAAAAGCTTCCAGATCGGTAAATTCCTCCGGATTCTCAGGAGTGGTTCCGTTGTGTGAAAAATTAAATTTCACAAACACAAACCCGGCATCAGCAAATTGCTTTGCTATAAAATTAAAGTGCCCCCAATCTTTAAACCCTTTAAATCCATGAACAAAAATTATTACAGGCTTCTCCGTTAAGGTTTCGTTATAAAAAATATCCAGCGTAATTGGTTTTTCTCTTGAACCCTGAATAACCAGATTTTTTAAAATCTTCATATTAATAAAGGTAAAAGAAATTTAAACCACAAAAGTTTAAAAATTATTTACCGTTGCTTAGGATTACTTTAGTTGTTTCCATCTTATTACCAATTCTTAATTGCAGGATATAGATACCGGTCGGCAACTCACCCGGAAGATCAATTGTTTCCTTGATGCATCCGCTAACATACGCTTCCGGTCTTGAATAAACTAACTGACCTGTAGCGCTTAACACTTTCATTTCCATTATTGATTGTTCGGTATCTTCTATACACACATCAAAAGAAAATACGCCTGAAGTTGGATTGGGATACACACTTAGATGAAAAGAATCGTTTAATCCCACATTATTTAATGAATCGGAAGCTAAAGCATTTTTACCTCCACACGAATTAACGGTAGTAGTTACCAGGGCCGACCATGCCACGGAAGAACCTTGTATAATTTTTACCTGATAGCTTCCGGTAGTTGTAGCAATATAAGTTGGACCTGTTGCACCCACGATATCAGATCCATTTTTCTTCCACTGATAAGTATATCCACTGCAGGTATTGGCGTATAACTTTACAGATCCGCCAGTGCAAAACTCAAGCGGCCCACCAGAAGTAATTTTTGCAGTTAAATTAGTGCTTATTGTAACGCGCATAGGCGCCGACCAACCAATACACGAACCGTTAGTAACTTTTACCTGGTAATCGCCAGTAGAACCAGCATTATATGAAGATGCAGTTGCGCCATCGATATTAACTCCATCTTTTTTCCATTGATATGAATTTCCTGAAGCGGTATTACAGTTTAATGTTACCAAACCGGAGCAGATGGTTGTTGGTCCTGATGGAGTAATAGTAGGTGTTGGGCAGGACGTTACATTTACGCTAATAGTTTGCGAACTCTTTGATTGGGCAGAAACATCAGTAGCAACTGCATGAATGTAATAGTTTCCGGTTGTAACATTCCACCAGGTAAAAGAATAAGGAGATGTGGTTGCTTCACCAACCTTATTGGCGCCTGAAAAGTATTCAACCTTTGCAATGGCTCCGTTACCCGAGGTAGCGCTTGCTTTAAAAGTTATATTGGCCGGTGAGGAAAAGCTTGTTCCGTTTCCGGGTGAAGTAATACTAACGCTAATAGGACTGATTGGAGTGGAGCCATATGTCGCCAGTCTGCTACCGGGAATTGGCCTCTCAAGTGTGCCATTTGGAAGTTGCCATCCTACAGCCATATTATCACCTTGCGAGCCTTCCTTATGCAGTGCTTCTATATAATATTTTTTTCCTGCGGTTAAATTCATTGCTACCGATTTTTGTGAGGCATATTTAGTCCATTCCATTGACTGTGTATAACCGTTTACATAAGCAATTTTTACTTTATTGGACGGTTGATCAGTAGTACTCAGCCACAATTCGCTATTGTCATCGCTGGCAATCCAGAAAGTATAATTACCGGTAGCTGGCGGGCAAACATAACCCCTCACACGACTTCCATAATTATCACCAACATTAGATGGCTCTTTAAATGAAGTAAGATAACTTGTACTTGTTGGGACACTGTAAACAGGAATATTTGAAACTGACCATCCCGAAACGTTAGCCCAGAATTCACGCAGGATTGTTCCTGAAGCGGAGCAGGTTCCAGAAGATGGTGAGGTTGTTCCGGTTGCTGCAAACACGGCAGTGTAGGTTTGATTGTTATCGCCAACTGTAATTGTTTGTGTTTGATTTCCGCCATGAAGCCAGTTAGTAAAAGCATAAACAGTGTTATTAATCGTTTGCTGAGCAGCGGCGCCCAGTTTGCGTTCCATGCCTGCCACAGCCATTAATGTATATGTGGTTAGGTGTGGCAGATCATCCAATAACACTTGCAGCCCTGATGGTTGTGATGCAAGGGTGATCTGCGATTTTTTCGGATAGATATCTCTGTACACAGTATTTTGCCCACCCTGTGAATCGGTAACAGTTAAAATGAGACGGAAGAAAACATTTGGTGATACCTCACCTGTTTTGGAGATAGCAAAAGTCCCCGATTTTACGCCAGGAGGGATAGTTGGACCTGGATGCACATGGCTATCGTGATGAAACTCGATAACCCACTGAAAAGCACTTGCCGGAAGTGTTCCATCCTCCGGATCGGTACCGGAACCCAAAAATGATATTATATCTCCTCCATGATACAAAAATGCTGGAGACGGCGATTGAATACTGGCCGTTGGCTGAGCATTAAATGCGGTTACCGTAAGCGATGCGTAATTACTTGTTGCGCTTCCATAACTATTTGTAACAATTACACGGTAAGAACCCGCATTTGAACTTTGTGTATTATTAATGATATAAGTAGCTGAATTCGCGCCGGAAATATTAGCGCCGCTCTTTTGCCATTGATAAGACAATGGTTGCGAACCCGTTGCGGAAACAAAAAAAGACGCGGTTTGTCCAGCCGAAACTGTAGCATTTGCAGGCTGACTGGTAATAACAGGCGCGGTGCTGTTATTGTAAATTATTTTGTAAAGTGAATTGGTGCTTATGCTATAGTAATAAAGATTGCCATCTGGTCCTACTTTGACATAATTAAGCGCGCTTGGCAAATTTGTCGCGAAATTATATTTCACTTTAGTACTTACATCGAGATAATTAATCCACTTATTGCAATAATCAATAAAAAAATATTTACCGGTATATTGCGAAGGGTAATTAGTGGAAGAAGGATTAAAAAAGGCTCCGCCAGTAATGGCACATCCTGCATTAGTTCCAGTAGGCCCATGCGGATAAGTATAAAACGGATTTGTATAAGCAGGATTGCTGCTGTTGCCTTCTACAGCAGGCCAACCAAAATTTCTGCCTGCTATAGTTGCATCGTTAATTTCTTCCCAGGCCCCTTCTCCTACTTCGTTTGTAAAAATTTTTCCTGTACCGGGTTGCTTTGCAATTGTCCATGGATTACGTAAACCATACGCCCAGATAAGTTTAGCGGCTTCGGGACTGCTGTAAGGATTACCCGAAGGAATACTTCCATCAGGATTCATGCGAAGAATTTTTCCCTTGTAATTACTAAGATCCTGCGAATAACTGTTTACATTATCATTACCTACGGCAAGATAGAGCTTGCCATCGTTTCCAAAAACCATACCTCCTCCATTATGAATAGAATTGACGCAAGGCTCGAAATCCTTTAATATAACTTCACTTCCAGGCACTGCCACATCCCCGTTAGCAGTAAACCGGCTTAAACGATTATGAATTGGTGAACCTGAAGTTGTGTAGTATACGTACACATAATGATTGGAATTAAAATTTGGATCTATAGCAACACAACTCAACCCACGTTCATTCAACTGATCAACTGAAACCTGAAGAAATGGCGTACTTAAAACTGCACCATTTTTAATGATCTTAACTTTACCGGATTTTTCACTGCAAAATATTCTTCCATCAGGCGCGAAATCAAAGGAAGTTGGATAATAAATAGTAGCTACTTTCACCTGGCTGAAACCGGCAGGAAAGGTTTGCGCCTTTAATTCAGTTTGAAGAGTGAGTATAATTATCGCTAAAACAAATAATGCCTTAAAACGAAAGTTTGCTTTCACCCGGCAATTGTATTTATTATTCATATCTTCCTTAAAATTGGTTAATAAAATTTTTCGCTATTAAATTTACCAGCGAAAAATGTCTGTAAGCCAATGTTTTCGGTGAACGCCGTATTTGCATAGCTATTAAGAATGGCATAAATTTTTCACAAAGTCGTGAAGAACTTACCAAAATCAGTAACTTTGTACTTGTAATGAACTGGACAGAACTTAACGATATCAGCCAACTAACAAAGATTAATGAAGAATCAAAAACTAATCCGGTAATGATTCTTAAACACAGTACGCGTTGCAGTATTAGTTCTGCGGCTTTGGGCAGGATTGAAAGAAAATGGAATCCTGACAGCAAAATCAAAACATATTTACTTGACCTCCTGGCTCATCGTGACATTTCTAACGCCATTGCCGAACATTATAAAACTGAGCATCAGTCGCCACAAATTTTATTAATCACTGATGGAAAGTGTACTTTTTCCCGCACACATTTTGAAATAAATGCGGAAGAAATACTTGCTTATAAATAGCACTGTATTAGTGTACCTGAAATAATTAAACCACACTTTCATTTACCACCAAATGTTAAACCGTATTTATGTTGATTCAAAAAACACAATAAACTTTTCAACAAGTAATCGCACAAGCCTGCTACAAATGTTAATGGTCATTTGCTAAAAATATTTAAAACGAAAAATATAAGAAGCAATTCCAGTATCCAGCACGTAACTTTGTATAACACTAAATAAAAAAATGACTCTAACTGAATTTAATAATCTTAGCCTTACACATAAAGCAGATATTGTATGGGAATGGGGTTACTATATCAGTAGTAAACAATATGGCAACCATACCATAGCATTATTTGTTCTTGGAAATTTTTTTACTGAAGTATATATTTCTACATTATCCAACAAGACGGATCTTATCAAAGGAATTGATAAAACCGAATTAAACTCAGATTTTGTTTCCTCACTTAATACAGAAGATCCTTTAATAAAAGCGGTTTTCACTCCACAAACAAAATCAAGCATCACGTCCGTATTTCACAATTAAGCGTACAACAAAAAGCAATGTGTCGGCAACAGGTTTAATTACTGTAACAATAGCACAAAACAAAAAGCCACCAATCAGCATCAGAAAGTTTTCCTTGTACTTGAACTGAATATCAGGAAACACCAAAGATTTTTCCCTGGAGATGTTTTCAAAAGCATTTGAAGGAACTTTAGGCGTAATCCCGTGAATTCCGTTCTTCGTACAGAATTCAAGGAATCGGTATTCCTGATCATATGCAGGAATTTCGAAAGGATTATTCCGGTAACCGTATTTAATAAAAAGAGAGATGTAGTATATCATCCATCCTCTGAAAAATCCTATTCCATATCCCTTGGTGAAATGCATACCCTGAAGTATATGAAATGATTCATGTACAATATCGGCTATGCACTGAGCGCGCGATTCGTCAAACTTTCTAAGATAAATCCGGTAACCTCCAAAAGAATAGAACCGCGGGAGCGCCTGAGCTGTAACATAGGGTGCAACTAAAGGAGTAAACCATGGGAGGCCCTCATAAAAATCAACCCGCTTCCAGTTAATAGTTGGATAGAGGTCCTTAAGAATACTCAGTGTAGACGGTGAAAGTGAATGCTTTTTGAGAAAGTAACTGTTTTTGATGATTACTATGAACTTCAGATTTATTTTGAAGAAAGCACGCACCTTTTTTTTAGCTTCAATTTTTATGCCGCCTGCTTGTAAGAAAATAAACCAATCTTACGCTCGCTCTTTCCAATTTAAACGTTACGTGGCATATGGTTTTCCAGAAAGTTTTAAAACATGAATATGAAAAAACGATACATTAATGCGGGATTATTGGGTGTACTTAGTATAAGTCTTACTTCCTGCGACCTTATAATAGATATTTTTCAAGCTGGAATGTTTTGGGGCGCATTTCTTGTACTGCTGGTAATTTTCCTTATTTTTTATTTTCTAAATAAAGGTAAACGCAACCCGAATCCATAAAAAGAAGAATAAAATAACACCTGGGAATATTTTTTTTTAATTCAGAAACCTAGGCTATTTTTTGTTCCTTTTTCCTGAACTCCTGCCCGCCTGAGTTCCCGCTCTGATTAATTCGCCCACACTGTTAACGCAATCCTTTTCATGCAGCACAATTTCTGCGCCATTGCTCTTAATTAATCTTCCTCCGGGAGTGATCCTTGTCCCGTTTTCTAATACAACATCCGAAACAACCTGAAGTCCGTTAAACATTAATACAGGAATACCATCTTTTAAAGTCATACAGTAAGTATTATCTATATACTTTTCTTTCGGAGCTTTCTTCCCGGTATCTTTCTGCGCTAATAAAACATTTAAACCACAGAAAAGAAAAACTATAAGCCAGATTTTTTTCATATTTTCATTAATATAATGTCGGTACTGATTTCATTTGAACCACATAGTGTTTGTTAAGTAACTTTTAATGAAACAGCCAACGCCAACTGTGCTTTTTAAAATAATTTCATTTTTTTATAAATTAAAGGGCTTCCTTTTTGGAAGCCCTGTTTATTTACCAATTAGACTGATGTCTTTTCCTGTTTTTCCAGTTATGTCTGTAATTTCTGTTTGAATAACCGTGTGTGTCAGAGTAACGGTTGCGCCCTTCACTTCTGTGTCCATAATCACCATCGTTGCCTCCGTGGGTCCAATCATTCCATGTTACTTTGATTTTATTTGCAGCGCGATTTAAAGCATTTCTCCTGCGGCTCCATCTCGCTGGGTTGAAATTTTGATTAACAGGATTGCGTTGGTTTTGTCTATAATCTAAATCCCAGGCTCTTTCTCCTCTCATTTCGTTAGATCTCCCTCCACGGTTACGAATGTTTTTAACTTCAGAATAACCATAATCACGGCCATAGTAACTTTCAGGGTCATAACTATCATTATAACGACGGTTATCGTAATCATCACGATCTGTCCAATCATCCCACGTTTCCCTTATCCTCCGTCCGGCACGGTTATAAATGGATTCGCCGCGGTCACGCCCATTACCGTTTCCGTATCGCCTGCGGGGATGTCTTTGATTTGAATAATTTGCCTCGGTATTTCTGTCCGTCCAGTCGTTCAAGGTATCTCTTCCCCATTCCCCGTAGGGCTCAAAAAATTTCCTGGAATTAAAATTGTTTCCACGATATTCACTATTATATTCCTCTACGTCCGGCTTGTAAGAGCGCCTTCTATTTTCAAACTTCTCATTATAATACTCATCGATGTGCGAACCACCGTAATTTGATTTCGCTTCACCAGAAGCTCTATTATCATAATTCCTGTTTCTGTTACTTCTATTACCCTGGTTGCGGTTATATTGCGAGCGCGAACCATACTCGTTTCGACTACGTTGATTTCTTGAACGCATAATTTTTTTTTAAATGATTAATAATTAATTGATTATCGTTAAACTCCGATATACCCGTATCGGACAAATGGTAATCGAAACTTTCGTGCCACAATATTTAAAACTCAATATTTAAACATCGCCGCACATTGGCAATCGTGAAGATATTTTTCCCCAGCAGCAATAGCAGGCAAATTTTTTGTTAAGTGTTTTTATTGCCTTAAACATTCATGCGCCAGAAAATAATAAACTCGTTAAAACTTCTGAGAATTCCTTTCTCACTATTTTTATTACCAGTTACTTTATTTTCCTTTTATTATATAAAACCAGAAGCAAACGTAAATTTATATCTTGTTCTTTTCATCTGGCACTTGTTAGTATATCCCTCCAGCAATGCGTACAACAGTTATCATGACAAGGATACCGGGCCAATTGGAGGATTAAAACAGCCTCCTCAACCAACTTATTTAATTAAAAAAATATGTAACGCATTTGATTTGCTCGCCATTTTGTTATCGCTTTTAATTAATATAAAGTTCACGATGTTTGTTGCAGTATATATTCTTTTTTCACGTCTTTACAGCAACAGGAGTGTAAGATTAAAACAATATCCTCTAACCAGTTTTTTTCTTGTGTTCCTTTTTCAGGGCGGATGGATTTTTATGGCCAACTTAATTGCCTGCAATAAGGAACATTTACTAACAAACCAAGAGGTTCAGTTGTCGGCTATTGCCTCATCCTTTTTCATCGGAACCATTTATCCATTAACCCAAATATATCAACATGAAACCGATGCCAAAGATGGTGTAAAAACAATAAGTATTTTATTGGGAGTTCGCGGAACTTTTATTTTTTCATCGATCATGTTTGCTTTAGCCGCCACTCTAATATATTTTGCCTTTAAAAATAATCCTAATCATCAAAATAACTTTTTATTATTTAATCTAATTATGCTTCCTGCTTCATTATACTTTCTTTTTTGGGCTAAAAAATCATTTGAAAACCGCGCCATGATTAACTTCGGAAACACGATGGTAATGGTTGTATTATCATCCGTATTAAACAATATCTATTTTATTATTCTCCTTTTTAATCAATAATCATATGGGTTTTATAATTGACATATCTACAGCTGTACCTGCATTTACGATAGAAACTGAAGACGTCGTGCAGTTTTTTTCAAAAGCGTTTAATGCATCCCCTGAAGCAAAAAAAATAATTAGGTTTCTGAACAACCGGACTAAAATCACCAGAAGATACAGTTGTATTCCTGATTATAAAGGTCGGGAAAATGAACTCTACTCAGATGATAATTTTGATCAGCCACTGGAAAAGAGAATGGATCTTTATCAAAAAAAATTAGTACCGCTAGCGTCTTACGCAGTGGATTTGCTGATGAAAAAAAATAACATTAATCCTTCACAAATCACACACTTAATCACAGTTAGTTGCACTGGAATGATGGCGCCTGGTTTTGAGCTTCAGCTGGCGGAGAAATATAATTTGTTGCATGCAGAAAAAACTGCGATAAATTTTTTAGGCTGCTACGCCGGATTAAAAGCCATTAAACAGGCAAATCAGATTACAGGTTCAGATACTAATGCCTGTGTCCTAATTGTGTGTACAGAATTATGCTCTTTGCATTATCATCCTACGACTAAAAATGAAGATATAGTTGCAAATCTTTTATTTGGAGACGGAGCTGCCGCAGTACTTTTTTGCGGAGAAAATAACAGCCTGATAAAAAACAAAGCTTCATTAAAAATTGACGCTATCGGAAGCGGCTTCATTCCGTGCACCTCAGGTCTTATGAGCTGGAACCTAAGCTCAACTGCATTCAAGATGCATTTAAGCGCAAAAGTAGTTAACGCATTAAAAAGCAATATTGCCAGTTCAGTTGAACGTTTTCTAAATGGCAATAAGATGGACTACTGGGCCATTCATCCTGGAGGCATTAAAATAGTTGAAGCGGTAAAAGATGAACTTAAGCTTTCGGAAAAAGATATTGAAGACTCACTGCATATTTTACAACAATATGGCAATATGTCGTCAGGAACTATATTTTTTATTTTACAGCGAATACTTGATAAAATACGGGAGAGTGGAAATGCAGGGCAGAATATTTTCTCCTGCGCATTTGGGCCAGGAATAAATATTGAAATGATCAGATTGAGATCCGTCATATATACAAACGAAATTCCATCAACAAAAAGCGGAGATGTTACTCCAAAAGAGATCATACCAGAAAGAACTGCTGGATAGGGATAGCATTCCTAAGGCCGACTTGTACAGAAACCTGTACGAGTTGAACATTATTAATACGATACTTGGTGGCCATAAAGCATCCCGAAAAGGACTTCAACTTATACTCGATAAAAAAAAAGAAGTCTTTAAAATTATGGATATTGGGTTTGGAGGCGGAGATTTTATAAGGGAACTTTCTTTAGTTAAAAATACGTGCGGCAAAGGTTTATTTTTTTTTGGCGTGGACCTGAAACAGGAATGCGTGAATTACGCTGAAGAAAACCTTAAAAATATTAGAAATAAAATTCTTTTATGTGAAGATTATAAGAATTTAAACACAGAGCTTCTGGAAAACATAGATGTAATACATTGCAGTTTATTCCTGCACCACTTGACTGAGGAAGAAATAGTTCAACTATTTAAATTTTCAAAAACACATAATTGTACATTGCTTATTAATGACCTTCACAGGCATTGGCTTGCGTATTACAGTATAAAATTTCTGACCAGTGTTTTTTCAAAATCATACCTTGTAAAAAATGACGCGCCTTTATCCGTAAAACGGGGTTTTAAAAAAAATGAATTGAAACAACTGCTTCACCAAGCCGGCTACGCGAATTATTCAATCAAATGGAACTGGGCATTCAGATACATAATAACAGCGGAATGATTTATGATGTGGCAATAATTGGTGGAGGAATTGCCGGATTATCGCTGGCGCTTGACCTAAAACAAAAAGGTCATAACATTATAGTTATCGAAAAAGGATCTTATCCAAGACACAAAGTATGTGGTGAATATATCTCAATGGAATCCCATAATTATCTTCATTCACTTTGTCCATCCCTTTCTGAATATGAATTACCCAAAATAAATTCTTTTATGCTCACAACCCCTGACGACATGCAATTTAATACCACATTGCCACAGGGTGGTTTTGGAATTAGCAGGTATCTGCTTGAGAATTTACTTTACCGGGAAGCGCAAAAAAAAGGAATAATCGTCATGATTAATTCACGGGCACGAAATATTAACAGAAACAAAAATCCATTTGAAATAATAACGGATCGCGAAACTATTTCTTCACAACTTGTTTGTGATTCAACAGGCAGAAAATCCAATCTATCCGATTCCCACGTCAAAAATATCACTACAACAAACTATGTCGCAGTGAAGTATCATTTGAAACTGGAAAGAGATCCAGCTCTAATAGAAATTCATAATTTCAAAGGAGGATATTGTGGCGTATCGAGTATTGAAAATAATACCGCTTGTTTATGTTATATCGTAAACGCAAAATACCTGAACGACTCTGCCAACTCATTAAGTCGTTTGGAACAGGATTTTTTGTTCAAAAATCATTCTCTAAGATTAAATTTCGAAAAAGCTGAATTTATCTTTAAAGCACCATTAACTATAAGCGGAATCAATTTTTTAATAAAACAACCCGTGCGCGATAATGTTATTCACTTAGGCGATTCAGCCGGGAATATTGCGCCAATAACAGGAAATGGAATGAGTATTAGTTTAAGATCCGCTTCTATACTTTCAAGACAAATTGACGATTGTTTAAAAAATAAAATAAACACAAATCAATTATACCACAATTATTATAAAGAATGGAATAAAAATTTTTCGGTAAGAATCAAACTCTCAAGTTACTTTCAGAAGCTTGCAGAATATCCTATGCTTACACGTTTAAGTATAAATATGTTTAACATGTTTCCTCCATTAGCTCAATCGTTAATAAAGCTAACGCACGGTAAACCTTTTTGATGAAACGAGATGGACAGGTTTACTTTTTGGCAACGATGGTTGTTTTATAGCAGTTTGTTCATTGCTTTAACGGCAATTCTGTATGCAATTTTTCCGGAATTTTCACTTTTCAAACCATATAATGTTGCCATTAATCAAATATTATGGCAAAGTAAATCTATTCCCGCGGAAGCTGAGGTATTCAGAAATTTTATTTATGGGCCATTAGGAGGAACAATGGCCTGTGTTTATATTTTTCTTGCATTAATTGCTTACTACCCTTTTAAAAAAAAAGAGCGTTGGTCGCGTAACGCGATTCTATTTGCGTTTTCAGTATGGTTTGTTATAGATTCAGGTATTTGTTTGTACTATGGAGTTTTTTTTCAGGCGGGTATACTGAATATTTTATCAATGCTTCAAAAACTATTGCCTGTAATTTTTACCTGGAAAGAATTTAAAATTTAAGAATTGGAAAGGCTACGTTTATTTAAGGCGCAAGCCTTACGGTTTTCCATGAATTATTCTCCTGCTCGTATTCATACAGAACCCTATCATGCAAACGACCTGTTTGACCCTGCCAGAATTCATACGTTGTAGGCTTCAATAAATATCCGCCCCAGAACTCAGGGTATGGAATTTCTTTGCCCTCATACTTACTTTTAAAACTGTCATACTTTTTCTCAAGGACCGATTTGCTTTCTACGACTGTACTTTGAGGAGAAATCCATGACGACACCTGATTATCCAATGGTCTTTGCTTAAAATATTCCATGGATACCGCCGGATCAACTTTAATCATGCTACCATCAATTCGTACCTGCCTGTGTAATTCGGGCCAGTAAAACAATAATGAACCAAATGGATTCTCATCGATCTCTTTTCCTTTGCGACTATTATAATTAGTAAAAAAAGTAAATCCTTTGTCACTGAAATCCCTCAGCAACACAGTTCTCACAGAAGGTTTTCCGGTTTTATCAGCTGTAGCAAGAATCATGGCATTAGGAACTTCAACGTTTGCATTAACTGCTTCCAGCATCCAAATCTCAAACTGCTTATGCGGTTCGCGCTGTACAGTTTTTTCATCCAACACTTCTCCACTGTATTCGCTCCGTAAATTTTCTATATACTTTTTTAAGTCTTCCATATTTCTCTTATAAAATAAAAATTCAACATCCTCATAAAATATATAAGTTCACAAAAAAACAAGGATTTTCTCAGTTTAATAAACAATAGTTTTCATGCCGTAGTACTGAAAGTATCTTTGGTAGGAATTTTTTTCCAATAACGTTTATCAAACGCAAGACAAATATTACGAAGAAAAGCTTTTCCCTTTTCCGTTATTGAAACCTTGCTTCCATTTACTTCCGCCAATCCGTCCTTTATAAACTCCTGTAGCCTGTAAAATGTTTCACTTGTATCGATATCTTTCAGCAATCCGGCAGCAAATGCTGTTTCATGCCGGCACATAAGATTGAGAATATGCTGCCTCGTTTGCAGATCACTTTCATCTAAAACATGACCGCGCATAATCGGAAACCGACCCTCGTTCACAACTTTCTGATACTCCTCCACAACTTTTATATTTTGCGCAAAGGCGTCCCAGGTATCGCTGATAGCAGAACATCCAAGTCCAATTAAAAATTTTGTGTGATTAGGAGTATACCCCATAAAATTACGATGCAGAGTCCCTTCTTTATACGCTTTGAATAAATTATCGTTAGCCAAAGCAAAATGATCCATACCCACATCAAGATATCCGGCGTGCGCGAATAGCTCTTTCCCCGCTTCGTATAATTTGCGCTTTTCGGCATCCACCGGCAAATCCTTTTCTGTATACTTCCGCTGTCCGGGCTTTAGCCATGGAACATGCGCATAACTATAAAATGCAATCCGTTCCGGTTTGAGTGAAATAATTTTATTAATGGTATCACTTACTGATGAAACCGTTTGATAAGGCAATCCATAAATCACGTCAAGATTGATTGAAGTGTATCCAATGTTTCTTGCGCTGGAAATTACATTTTGAACTTCCTCAAAACTCTGATACCTGTTAATAGTATCCTGAACCTTTTCCTCGAAATCCTGAATACCAAAACTAACTCTCCTAAAACCAAGATTATATAAGGTTTTTAAATGCTCCCTGGTAGTATTTGACGGATGTCCTTCAAAACTAAATTCATGCTCCTCGGAAACATTTACACCGTTAAGAATAGTGGAAAGAAGTTTATCTAAATTAGATGGTGAGAAAAAAGTAGGCGTGCCGCCACCAAGATGTATTTCTTTAATAAGAGGAGTTGCCTGAAATTGGTTTAAATACAATTGCCACTCCTTTAACAAAGCGTGGATATATACATCTTCAACTTTATGATTAACTGTTATGCGGGTATTACAGGCGCAATAAGTACAAAGGCTTTCACAAAATGGTAAATGAATGTACAAACTAAGACCCTCTTTATTATATCGTATAAATGCGTCACTGATGTGTTGTTTCCATTGCTCTTCATTTAAATTATTATCCCAGTATGGAACTGTTGGATAACTGGTATACCGGGGAGCCTGTATGTTATATTTTTCTACAAGATTCATGTAACGTATTGTTCGTTCTTTAGTTCCGACAAAAAAGCATCAATAATGCCTTGTTTCACGTGAGGCATGACAACAATCTTATACCACTTTGGATTAGCATGGTCATCCGGCACAAGATGGTATTTTCCTGCCAGCTGATGGCTAATATAATCAGATGAAATAGTAATGATATTAATATCAGGATTTCTGAAATACTTTACTTCCCATTCGTCAAGTTTTTCGCAGATTGTGGTAGCCCTATCAACCAGCTGACGCATTTTTACAGTCCAGCCGGTTGATCCGTGAATTCTTAATATCATCCACACACAAACCGCATTGGCTCCTGAGCGACTACCACATAGTGTATAATCCTTTCCTTTAACGTAACCAGCTTCGTTGGTGCATACATAATCAATCAAATTTTTTCGAACCAGAAAAATTCCAGTGCCATAAGGCGCCTGCAGCATTTTGTGACCATCAATGGAGAAAGAAGAAATTTTTGGATTACGGAACGAAAAATCGTTTTGAGTATTAATAAACGGATAAATAAATCCGCCGTAAGCTCCATCGACATGTAATTTGTAATTAACGTGAAGAAGATCAAGGAATGAAGTTACAATTTCAATATTATCTACCGATCCAAACATGGTAGTACACATATTCAGATTAACTATAAAATATTTAGTTCCGTTTGCCAGGGCGAGTTCTACTTTCTCTTCAAGATCCTTGACGATTATTTCTCTTGAATCGTGATCTACTTTTATTTCAAGACCTTTCAGATTGAGCAAGTCGATCCCTTTTGGAATACTGTAATGAGTATCCGCAGAGTATAACACTGCAATTTCATTTACAGAAGCTTTATGTTCAGCCATAAAATAATTCCGGTAAATCCACAGCGCTTCAATATTTGCTTCAGTTCCACCGCTTGCCACATAGCCATCGTAGCTTCCTGGTTCGGCACCAAAAATCTCCTCCGAGCATAGTTTTATAAGATCCCTTTCTATTTCATGTGTTCCTTTAAAAAAATCTTCATGCTCATCTCCGTGAGTATGTACTCCAATATGATTAGGATTTGCTATGAGGGTAGAAAGAAAAGGTGCATCCCTGAGAAATGGAGCGTCCTCATAAAAAATATCGGTATCAAGAAAAGTTCCCGGAATACCAAGTATATTTTCGGTACGGTAATTAGTGTTCTTGCTTAAACACTCAAACACTTTATTTTTAATGTGCGAATATGAATATTTTTCCCAATACATGTTATTTATGTTTGCAACAGGCCGGCAATTTTTTTATTTCATTTTTATTGCTTTCAACTTTTTCACAACAGCTTATAGTTTTATCATTGTCCGCTTTCGGACTTAAATAAGGTATTCCAAGATTCAGTCCGCGCACAATCATTAATATTGCCATTATCGAAATTAGATATGGCATGCTTTTATTTACCGCCTGCCTGAAATTCTTACTCAGATAGTCACGAAACCATGAAACAGTAAGCATCGCCGGCATAGTACCCATGCCAAAAAGGGCCATAAACATTGCACCTTTAAACACGTCACCACTCGCGGTTGCACCTGCAATAGCAATATACACAAGCCCACATGGTAACAGGCCGTTTAAAATACCAATTGCGAACAGCGCCATTAAACTACGTTTAGTAAAGAGCTGAGCAAATTTATTTCTTACTCTACCAAGCATACTAAATGGCCCTTCATTAAAATTAAATCCTTTAAAAATGCGTGGGAAAATAATAACAGCTAAAATAATTATGCCAACTGTAACTGATAATATTTGCTGCAAACCAAACATTACAAAACCAGAACCCAATAAACCAAATAAAGCCCCAAATAATGCATAGGTAAAAGCCCTTCCAAGGTTATAAAGCAAAATAGAAACAAACTTCATTATACCGCTGCGGCCTGCCACCGGGAGGGCAAGTGCAATTGGCCCGCACATTCCTACACAATGGAGACTACCTAGCAAACCTAACAATATAGCTGTAACCGCAATCATTATTTTATTGTAATTACCTCTTCACGATAATAATTTTTATCCGAGTTTTTCCACGAAAGTTTCATTTTATATATGCCGGGTTGTAAAACAGACTTATTAATTAACTGAATGCCTTCCTTGTTAAAGTTCATTCTTAACCGCTTATCATTTCTAGAATCTGAAGGACAGAAGAAATAAATTTCGCCGTTTAAATCGTATAGAAGATTTAAAGGCGAATATAATACTATGGCACTTGCATTAACACTATGCGTGATAGTTTCCGGCAATAGCTTTTCGTTACTAACAGCGTCGATTTTATCCTGATACTTTAATTCCTGAGCATAGTAGTCTTTTGATACAAGCTCTTCTTTATTTCTGCTACTTATTGTAATAAGGGTAATGATGATTCCAACAAAACCCGCGTATAATATAATTATTCTGTATGCCCAGCTCATCTTAATTAGTTTAAAGTTGTTACAGGTCCTAAAAAGTTTGTCTTTAACGTTTTTATCTTTTTATTATTAGTGTAAAGGCCGATTTTGAGTTGTGTTTTTCTTTTGATTATATCTGATTTATTTAAGAGAATGAAAAACTCTCCATCGGTAACCGATTCTTTTTTTACTATAATGTCCTTTCCAATAATTTTCACTTTACCATCCATATTTTCAAGCTTAATTGTAACGGGAAAACTGTCTCTGGTTTTATTAATGAGTTTTATTGTATAAAGATTACTGATTTTGTTATCAGGCTGCTCCTGGTACAGCATACCTTTAGCCCTAAGAATTGTTGCATCATAATCAGAACGGGTAGCCAGCAAAAATACCTCAATCCCAATAAGGACCAATAATACAGCAGTATATGCTTTCATTCTACCTGTAAATGTAAGTTTGGTTTTACTTTTTATACCATTCTCTGAATCGTATCTGATAAGGCCTTTAGGAAGATTTACTTTTTCCATAATGGAATCACAGGCATCTATACAGGCGGTACAGTTTACACAATCCAACTGTGTACCGTTTCTTATGTCAATTCCTGTTGGACAAACTTTTACGCATAAGCCACAATCAATACAATCACCTTTGCTTCTATTTTCATTCTTTTTTATTTTATGTCTAGGTTCTCCCCGCTCATAGTCATAGGCAACAACTATAGAGTTTTTATCAAGTAAAACACCCTGCATTCTTCCGTAAGGACAAACAATTAAACAAACCTGTTCGCGAAACCATGAATAAACAAAAAAGAAAACCGAAGTAAACAAGATCAGAGAAATTAAAGCTCCTTTATGATCTGAAGGTGCAGTAAAAATATCAAATACTCTGTCAATACTTATAAGATATGACAGAAAGGTTGAAGCGATTACGAAAGACAGAATAAAAAACAGAGAATATTTAGAACTACGCTTATATATTTTCTCAAAGTGCCATGGCTCTTTTTTCAGTGCGCGTTGGTAGTTAGCATCTCCTTCTATCCAGTATTCAATTTTCCTGAATAACATTTCCATGAAAATTGTTTGCGGACAAGCCCATCCACAAAATACGCGGCCATAAATAACAGTAAACAAGGCAATAAATACAATAAAGATGAGCATGCCCAATCCAAAGATGAAAAAATCCTGGGGCCAGAAAATCATTCCAAAAAGAATAAATTTTCTCTCAAGAATGTTAAGAAGAAATAATGGTTCTCCGTGAACTTTAATGAAGGGAAGACCAAAGAAAACAATAAGGTAAAGTACAGATAAATACGACCGGAGAGAATAATATTTTCCTTTTGGCTTGGTGGGATACATCCACACTCTTTTACCCTGTTCATCAACTGTTGCCAGTTTATCTCTAAAACTATTGACTACTTCATTTTCTATTTCAGTCTCCGTTTGCATATATAGCGTCTCCTCTCACCCACTTGCATTTAGTTCGTGTTTATTTTATCTGCAATGTATCAGTACCAGTCGTATCCTTTACTGCAGGTGTGCTATTCTCAACATACAAATCTCCCTGCTGCGCTTTTGCATTCGGTGGGTTTGTTCCATCTAAAGTTTTTATAAAACTACTGATCTGAGCTATTTGAACAGGAGTTAAATCTTCTTTCCATGATTTCATTCCCTTATCTGGCCATCCATACTTTACAGATTTGAAAATATCAGCCAGGCTACCTCCGTGCATCCAGTATTTATCGGCTAAATTAGGGCCTACTCCTCCTTCACCCAATCTGCCATGACACGCAGCACATGTACTTACAAAAAGTCCTTTGCCACTTTCAACATCGGCTCCCTGCATCATTGTTACAGTTGTTTCGTCTACGTTATTTGCAGCGTTTTTCATAAATTCGGCTACTTCAGCTTTACCTTTCTCAACCGCTTTGGTGTATTCAGCAAGTTGCAGATCACCGGTTTGGGTAACATGATAATGCGTTAAGTAAATAACAGCAACAAGAATTGTCAGATAAAAGCCATATCTCCACCATGGCGGAAGATCGTTATCCAACTCACGAATGCCGTCGTATTCATGATCCATCAGAATTTCTTCCTCACGCTCAATCTCAACAGATGCATTTAATTTTTCAATGATGCTTTTTTCCTTTTTCTCAACTGCCGCTACTGGTTTAATAACTTCAATAGCCAGTAATTTTTTTAATATGCGGAATAATACTAACAAGAAAATAATCTCTATAGCAATTACCGTCATCATAAAATAAAAAGTAAACATATCTAAACCTCCGATGAGCCAGTCGTTAGCCGGAGAAGTAGTCTGAGCAGCGGCTTCAAAGCTTGTAAATCCGGGTAGAAGCATTAATCCGGTTTTTGCACCATTGTTGTTATTTTTCTGATTTTGCCTTGCAACATAATCGCTTTGTCCAATGTTTTTAAGAACCTGGCTTAATGCAACAATAACAATAAGCAGAAAAATAATCACTCCCAGTAAGGTATTAAATAAAGGATTTGAAAAACTTGTCTCGCCACTTAAAATCTGTCCTTGTGAGAAACTGCTGAAAGGCGCGAGAAATAAGCCAAGGAGCCAGATACTGTTTTTATTAATAATTGTTTTCATAATTGATCGTTCTGATTATTAATTGGGATATTTCTTAAATATTCGAAATATTCTTTTCTCCCTTTGATTACAAAGATTCCCACTACTGTAAAAAAACCGAAGAAAATAATAAGTGATATGAGAGGATAAATTCCAATTCCCGTTATTGATTCTAAATAATTAATGAATTTCATCTCTAAAGTTTTTTATTTGTTCGTACTTTTTTCGCCTTTGATATCTTTTCCTAATCGTTGCAGATAAGCAATTAACGCAACTATTTCCCTGTCAGCCAACGTTTGGATACCGTCTTTTTTAAGATTAGCGGCAATTTCATTCGCTTGCTTTTCCATATCATTCGCCGCTATTTCTTCATACCCTTCAGGATAAGGAACACCCAAACGTTTCATAGCTTTAATTTTGGAAACAGTACTTGATACGTCTATCTGATCTTCAAGTAACCATGGATATGGCGGCATGATAGAATTTGGCGACATTGATCCCGGATCCAACATGTGATTATAGTGCCAACTATCGGGGTATTTTCCTCCAAGTCTTGCAAGATCTGGTCCGGTGCGCTTACTACCCCACTGAAACGGATGATCGTATACAAATTCACCCGCTTTTGAATACTCACCATACCTTGAAGTTTCACTCCTGAAAGGACGTACCATTTGAGAGTGACAAGTGTAACAACCTTCTCTTACGTAAATATCCCGACCCTGTAATTCAAGCGGCGTGTAAGGTTTAACACTGGAGATAGTAGGTATGTTTGACTTTACCAGAAAAGTTGGAACAAATTCTATTATACCACCAACAGCAACTACAACCAAACTTACAATCATCAATTGAATTGGTTTACGTTCAATCCAGCGGTGCCAGTGATCCTTACCGTGAGCATGATATTCTTTGGTTAAAGCAGCTGCTTCAGCTTCCTCCTCAGCAACAAATGATCCCTGCTTAACTGTTTTAATAATATTGTAAGCCATCATCACCGCGCCTACGAGGAACAATGTTCCTCCGATAGCACGTGCCGCATAAAACGGTGCCATTTTTGTTACAGTATCCATAAACTGCCATTTCAATTGACCTTCGGGAGTAAATTCTTTCCACATTAAACTTTGCATGATACCAGCCCAGTATAAAGGAACTGCATAAAGCACGATACCAAGTGTTCCAATCCAGAAGTGCATATTCGCAAGTTTCTTTGAATAAAGTTGCGTGCGGAACATTTTTGGTATTAACCAGTAAATAACGCCAAAGGTTAAGAATCCATTCCATCCAAGCGCTCCAACGTGAACGTGCGCAATTGTCCAATCCGTAAAGTGACTGATAGCATTTACATTTTTTAAAGAAAGCATCGGACCTTCGAAAGTTGCCATACCATAAGCAGTGATTGCAACAACCAAAAATTTTAAAACAACATCTTCACGAACTTTATCCCACGCGCCTCGCAGTGTAAGCAATCCATTAATCATACCACCCCATGAAGGAGCAATTAGCATCACCGAAAACACAACGCCCAATGACTGCGCCCAGTCAGGAACCGCAGTGTAAAGTAAGTGGTGAGGGCCCGCCCAGATATAAATAAAGATAAGCGCCCAGAAGTGAATAATTGACAAACGATATGAATAGACAGGACGATTAGCCGCTTTTGGTACAAAATAATACATTAATCCCAGATAAGGAGTGGTTAGAAAAAATGCTACGGCGTTATGGCCATACCACCATTGCACAAGCGCGTCCTGAACACCGGCATACCAGGAATATGATTTCCAGAACGAAACCGGAATTTCGATTGAGTTAACAATATGAAGCATTGCAACTGTTACAAATGTTGCGATGTAAAACCAAATAGCAACATACAAGTGTCTTTCGCGACGACGAAGAATTGTACCGAACATGTTCCATCCAAATACAACCCACACAAGTGTAATGAGAATATCCAAAGGCCATTCAAGTTCCGCGTATTCTTTTCCGGTTGAATAACCAAGAAACAAACTAATGGCTGCAAGAACAATAATGAGTTGCCAACCCCAGAAATGAATCTTGCTCAGAAAGTCGCTGAACATACGTGTTTTTAGCAAACGTTGAAGCGAATAATACACGCCCATGAAAATACCGTTACCAACAAAAGCGAAAATTACCGCGTTGGTATGTACAGGTCTTACGCGGCCAAATGTCGTGTAAGGAATTTCAAGGTTTAATACAGGAAACACCAGCTCAAGAGCGGCAAGTAATCCTGCGAGCATTCCTACCAAACCCCAAAAAAGGGTTGCATAGGTAAACCATTTTACGATTTTGTTGTCATACTTAAATTTTTCGAGTTCCATGGGGTCAGGGGTTTTAAGTTGTTATGAATTATGTTATGCTATTGTTTTCCGGAATTTTTTCTTGTTTAGAATCTTCGAATAAAATTCTTACTGAAGGCGTGTAATCATCATCGAACTGGCCGTTTTTAACTGACCAGATAAAGGCTATAAGAAATCCTATTGCTACTATCAGACTGGCGACTATTAGGAGGATTATTACGGTCATTTTCCGGGTGTAAAATTACTTGTACTTGTTGTTTACTTGAGATGAGTATAGTCAGTTGCTAACATGATGTTCGTCACCTTTTATAATTTGATTGCTTTTTTTAAATCTATTCCGAATCCTGAAGGCGAGCAATGAACTCATACCAGTAGTAAAAACTATGATGCTTATTGTGCTAACAGGCATTAGAATTGCCGCTATAACTGGTTCCAGCAATCCGAGAAACGCGAAATACAATCCAATAATGTTGTAGATAATGGAAAGTATAAAACTGTAAATAATTATTCGTTTGCTTTTTTTACAATAGTCCAGAAGTAAATCGAACAGGTTGAATTTATCACCTTCCATTATTACATCACAGGCCGGAGAAAAATTATTGATATTATCTGTTATCGCAATTCCTACATCACTTTGCCGGAGAGCTCCTGCATCATTTAAACCATCGCCAGCCATAACAACACGATGACCCTTGCTTTGAAGATCTCTGATATAATCCAGTTTATCCTGCGGTTTCTGATTAAATATAAGTTCTGATCCCTTCGGAAATTGTTTATTTAAATAATCGGCTTCGGCTGAATTATCACCACTAATAAGTGCTAGTTTGAATTTAACGCTTAAACGCTGTAATAGTTCTTTTAAACCTGAACGGTAGTTTACATTAATAGAGTATGAACCAAGAACCTCAGCATTGACAGATAAAAACACACGGCTTCCTTCATTTCCAGATCCTGCTACAGAACCAACAAAATCTGAAGATCCCATTTTTATTACATTGTCCCCAACAATACCAGAGATTCCTAATCCCTGTAATTCATGAAAGTTTTTTACGGGAATTATTTTTGATTTTGGTACTGAAGAAAAAATCATTTTACTGAGAGGATGTGAAGACTGATAAACCAATGAACGAACCATCTGTTGAAGTTCCGCGCTTAAAGGTTTACCCGAATACATAATTTTTGCAGAATCCTGTCGGGTAATAGTTCCTGTTTTATCAAACACAACAGTGTCTGTTTCTGTTATTCTTTCCAGAACATCTGAATTACGAACATAAAAACCATAACGTTGAAGAACTTTTAGAACGTTGCCATTGGTAAATGTTGCCGATAACAGAAGGGCACATGGACAAGCAACAATAAGAATTGAAGTTACGGCGTGAAGAATTACACTCGGATCATGAAACCACCAGTAAATTGAACTGGCCAACGCAATAGTTAAAAGAGCTACAGTAAACTGCCTACTTAATTGATGAATAAACGAAGGCTTTTCATCCTGCTTATCTTTTGAAAAAGTATCGTTATTCCAAAGCTGAGTGAGATAACTTTGAGAAACTTCTTTCACAACTTCCATTTCAAGTGCGCCACCGGTTTGCTTGCCGCCCGCGTAAACTATTTCTCCAATTCCTTTTTCAACCGGCACAGATTCTCCTGTTACAAAACTGTAATCAATATTAGCCTTACCTAAAAACAGAATTGAATCAGCAGGAATAATTTCCTGGCTGTGAATTTTTATTCTTTGTCCGGGCTTTAAATCAGACACCGGAATTTGCTTAACCGACCCATCTTCATTAATCACGGTAATACCAAGAGGAAAATATGAAGTATAATCGCGGTTAAAAGTAAGCGTATTGTATGTTTTATCTTGAAAGAACCTTCCGATAAGCATAAAAAATACAATTCCTGTCATGGAGTCAAGATAACCCGCGCCAGTACCACTTAATATTTCATATACACTTCTTCCAAAAGTAATTAGAATTGCCAGTGCGATCGGTGCGTCGATGTTCAGAAACTTTTGTTTAAGCCCTTTCCACGCGGAAATAAAAAATTCAGCGCCGCTATAAAAAAATACAGGTAAAGAAAGAAATAAGTTAAGATATGTAAATAGGGTTGCTAAACGGGTTTCTTCAATATTTCCGAACGAAAAATATTCAGGGAAACTAAGCATCATTACATTACCGAAAGAAAATCCAGCGATCCCGATTTTATATATGCGTGCTTTATTGTATTTCTTTATTTTTTTACCGGAAAGATCGTTTAAACTGATGTGCGGCTCATAACCAACCGCGTTGCATAACTCAGCAACTTCACGAAGCGATGTTTTTTTATGATTGAAAACTACAGTAACCTCTTTTTTAAGAAAATCTACACGCGATGAAATAACCGCTTCGTTTATCTTGTGCAGATTCTCCAATAACCAAATACAGGAACTGCAATGCATTTGCGGCAGATAAAAAGTAACGTGACTTTGAGTATCGTCTTTAAAATGAATGAGCTTCGATTTAACCAGTTCGTCATCCAGCAAAACAAACTTATCCTTGCGGCCGGCATTTTTTTGGTTTACACCGGGCTTTTCACTAATACTGTAATAATCGCATAACTGAACTTTATTCAGAATCTGATAAACTGTTTTACAACCCTCACAACAAAAAGATTTTTCCTCTAAATGTATTGTAGTGTTTTCGCAATCCTCGCCACAATGAAAGCACTGAGTGATCTGATGTACCTGCTTTTCCACAGCACAAAGTTATGTCAGGCCATGGAAAATTATCCTGACACTCATCAAAACAAAGCATGATTGATGTCATGATTTTTTGATTTAATACTGTAACAATTGCTACAGAATATAAATGACCAATTTGTTATTATTACAGGAGGGTTTTTACTTCAACAGGAACATCATTGGATTGTTCCGTTCTTACAATATATTTTCAAACCGGATTTTATTTTGACTCTTGTGAATCAAAGGGTTTCTTATATTCGTTCAAAAAATATTATGGGTAAAAAGTCAATGATCATTTTATATGTAAAAGAACAGGAAAAGAGTAAAGAATTCTATTCCAAAATTCTTAATAGCAAACCTGTTCTGGATGTGCCCGGAATGACTGAGTTTGACATAAATGATAATTTCCTCCTTGGATTGATGCCTGAAAGCAGCATCATAAAAATATTGAATGGCCATACAAAAAATCCGGTCCTTGGTTCAGGAATTCCAAGATGCGAACTTTACCTGTTTGTTAACGAACCCGAAGCTTCATTGGAAGTTGCACTGAATGCGGGGGCAAATTTAATTAGTCATGCGCTCGATAGAGATTGGGGAGATAAGGTTGCTTATTGTTCAGATCCTGATGGCCACATTATCGCCTTTGCAAAATAAAATTCTAACCAGCCTGCCTTTGCAGCAGTTTTTCCTTATAGGCATTAACCCCACCTTTCACGTTTAATACTTTTGTAAAACCAGACTTTTTAAGGATACTCGCTGCAATCATAGATCTGTAACCACCAGCGCAACACACCAAAATAGTTTTGTTTTTATCCAGTTGCTGTAATCTTGACGCTAATATATTTAAAGGAATATTTATTGAATTGTTAAACTTTAGTTGATTGTATTCGCTGGTGTTTCTTACATCCAGCAGAACAAAATTATCATGGGAATTTGAAAACTCCAAGTAATCAACTGAGCTTATTGTTTCGATCAGCGAAGTGTCATTCCAGGCTTTTATCCCACCCCGCAAAAAACCAAGAATATTATCATAGCCTATTCTCATCAGTCGTGAAACGGTTTCTCTTTCGGCATCTACTTCAGTAATAAGAACAAGAGGCGAATTAAATTCAATTAACGTTCCTGTCCATACCGCTAAATCCCCATTCAAACCAATGTTAATGGAATTTTTTATAAATCCTTTTTCGAAAACGTCAGGATGCCTTGTGTCTAATATAGTTGCTCCTTCATTAATCTTTTGCAGAAAAGCCTGAGGAGTTAAGGAGATTAAATATCGCCGCATGAGTTCCTCATAATTGCCGTAACCATTAATATTAATCAGAGCATCTTTAAAAAAGTAAGCCGGCGCTACATCCAAACCAAAAGTAACAACACTTATAAACTCATCTTTTGTATTACACTGTAATGCGTAATTTTTTCTTTTTTGCTCGCCTATTGTGGACACAGTTTCACTACTGATGTTTTTACCACATGCCGAACCAGGACCATGGCCCGGGTACACAACAACATCGTCAGGGAGCGTTTTTATTTTTTTATTGAGAGAATCATAAAGCATTCCAGCCAGCTTAACTTTATCCATGTTACCGCTAAGTAAATCCGGTCTGCCAACATCCCCGGCAAACAATGTATCTCCGGTAAAAATACACTGAGGTTTATTGTTTTCGTCGTATAACAGGAAACAGGAAGATTCCAGGGTATGACCCGGTGTGTGAAGTACTTTGATTTTAATTTTACCGATACTGAATTTTTCACCGTCAAATGCTGTAAGCGCCTCATACTTTGGTTTAGCTCCTGGACCAAAAACAATTACCGCGCCGGTTTTTTTCGAAAGATCGATATGACCTGACACAAAATCCGCATGAAAATGTGTTTCAAATATATATCTGATTTTCGCGTTCCTTTCCTTTGCAAGCTGTAAATAAGGCGTCGGATCCCTTAAAGGATCGATTACGAGCGCTTCGCCATCTGACTCAACATAATAGGCGGCCTGTGCAAGACAGTTAGTATAAAGTTGCTTAACGTACATATTCCTTTTAATTATTATCCGTCACATACCATTCAGCATAAGAAGTAGCTGTTTCATCCAGCCTTACTGAGAATAGTTTATATGAATTGTCAAGTTTTTCGTTTAATCTGTTTTTTATATCAATAAGGAGGTTTTCGCAGGTAGGCTGATAATCAACAAACAGAACTTTATCGAACTGCGAACTAAGTTTTGTTTTGGTAGCAGACTGTGTTTCATTGCTCAAAACTAAAGCATGATCATAGCGTTGCACAACCTCGTTCATTATCATTTTAATATCCTTAAAGTCAATAACCATTCCTTCTTTCGGATCTCCTTTTTCCTTAATCACTGTTCCTGTTACAGTTATAGCTAGCTTATAACTATGGCCATGTATATTTCTACAAGGACCATCATAATTAGCAAGAGCGTGAGCCATTTCAAAAGCTGCTGTTTTTGTAACCCGAATAATTTCTGATCGTTTAATTCTCTTAGTTCCCTTTTTTTTCATTACAGAGTTCCTCTTTTCGCCTGTTCGGCTTCAATACTTTCAAACAACGCCTGAAAATTTCCTTTGCCAAAAGACTTTGCGCCTTTGCGCTGAATAATTTCAAAAAATAAGGTTGGTCTGTCTTCCACAGGTTTTGTAAATATCTGAAGTAGGTACCCTTCTTCGTCGCGATCAACCATAATGCCCCATTTTTTTAGTGTTTCCATATCTTCTTCAATAATACCCACACGGTCTTTTACTGTATCGTAATACGATCCGGGTACATATAAAAATTCGACTCCGCGTTTACGCATTTCAGAAACTGTGAACACAATATTGTCGGTTGCAACAGCAATATGCTGGCAGCCTGGCCCATGGTAAAAATCAAGATATTCTTCCACCTGCGATTTCTTTTTTCCATGTGCAGGTTCATTAATAGGAAACTTTATTCTTCCGTTACCATTAGTCATTACTTTACTCATCAAAGCAGTGTACTCGGTGGAAATATCCTTATCATCAAACGTAATAAGATTTGCAAAGCCCATTACATCTTCATAAAATTTCGCCCATTTATTCATATCACCCAAATCAACATTTCCAACCATATGATCTATGTATTTCAATCCGGCATCACCAGGACGATACTCCGTTTCCCACTTTTCAAAACCCGGCATAAAAAGGCCCGTGTAATTTTTTCTCTCGATGAACATATGCACTGTTTCGCCGTATGTATGAATACCCGCCTTAACGATTATACCGTCGTGATCTTTTATGATGGTTGGTTTTAAAAAAGGTTTTGCTCCACGGCTGGTAGTTTCTTCAAATGCTTTTGTAGCGTCATCAACCCACAAGGCAATTACTTTTACACCATCGCCATGAATACGGATATGCTCAGAAATATCACTATTTGGATCGAAAGGTGTTGTAAGCACAAGACGAATTTTTCCCTGAACCAATACATAAGATGTTTTATCCCTGCAACCGGTTTCAAGCCCACAGTAGGCCAGTTCCTGAAAACCGAAAGCTGTTTTATAATAATGCGCCGACTGCTTGGCATTACCTACGTATAACTCTACATAATCAGTTCCGTTTATTGGTAAGAAATCTTTTGCTTTTTCAAAAACTTTTTCGCCACTATAGTCGAAATTTTTAACTTGTGTCAGATCTTTTGTTTTCATGATACTCTTTTTTAACTCATCCAGGATTTATAGTAATCTTTAACTTCATATTTCATTGCTTCGTTTGTGATCTTCACCGGATTAAACGGATCTATCATAACCGCCAGCTCTTTAGTTTCTTTTTTTCCAATACTTCTTTCAATAGCACCAGGATGTGGGCCGTGTGGAATACCGGCAGGATGCAGAGTGAACTGTCCCTGTTTAATGTTATTTCTGCTCATAAAATCTCCATCTACATAATACAGAATTTCATCTGAATCAATATTGCTGTGGTGATAAGGCGCCGGAATTGCTTCAGGATGATAGTCATACAAGCGAGGTACAAACGAACACACAACAAAATTTCGCGCTTCAAATTGTTGATGTATTGGCGGCGGCATATGTATGCGCCCGGTAATAGGTTCAAAATTAAAAATTGAAAACGCGTATGGATAATTGTATCCATCCCAACCCACCAGATCGAAAGGATGAGTTGCGTAAGTGTAAGGATAAATTAAACCGCGTTTTTTTATCATTACCTTAAAATCGCCTTTCTCAGTATGCGTTTCAAGACCATATGGAAGTTTCAGATCACGTTCACAGAATGGCGAATTTTCAAGCAACTGGCCCGAATCATTTCGATAGCGCTTTGGAATCCTCACCGGACTATGAGAATCGATGAATAGAATTTTATTTTCAGATGAATCAAACTGAAGTTGATATATTGTTCCTCTGGGAATTATCAGGTAATCGCCGTAGTCAAAATTAATAGTACCATACATTGTTTTGCACTTACCACTTCCTTTATGAATAAAAAGTATTTCATCAGAATCGGCATTCTTATAAAAGTAAGAATCCATGGAAGATATTGGCGCAGCAATTCCAACCTGAAGATCATCATTGAAAAAAAACACTTTTCGGCTCTGGAGATAATCGTTTTCAGGTTCAACGTCATATCCTCCAAAACTAAGTGCCTTTAAATTATCTTCAATGGCAGCTTCAGGCCTTACCCAATGAGGTTTACCAAGTTCTTTTACCATTGTTGGGGGATAAGTATGATACACCAGAGAAGAGTCGCCTGAAAAACCTTCCGTTCCTACTAGTTCCTCGTGAAATAGTTCTGAATTATTATTGCGGAATACTGTATGCCTCTTGCTTGGTATAAGGCCTTGTCGCTGATAAACTGGCATGTTCTTTTTATTGCAAAGAACGAGTGCTTTTGCCAAACCTACAATGATCTAAGTCAGAGTGACGAAAATCATAGGATTGTAATTTCATCCGATTATTTTGTATAAGCCCCAGAACACTCCGATAATACCACAGGTAGTAAGGCCGTATAACGCCAGGGTGACAGATTGATTTGAGTAAAAGTTGGAGAAAGTGATAATGAATCCTGCGAAAATCAAAATCAGGCTTACAGCTATGATCATCCGGCCTTCTTTACTTCGCTCAGCGTAATGTTCAGCCTTTACTTTTTTTGCAACGGCATAAGCCAGGGGTTCGTCATTACATTTTTGTATAAGAAGGTCCTGAATTTCATCAAAGGTCATCCCCTTTGCATAACAATCGTTAGCAAAGGTATGAAGCTCATCCCACTTTTGTTTTCCGTTTGGCACGTTAACAGATAAATAATTAATTTATTTAAAGGCCAATTTTTTCTTTCAGATTATCTTTTTGAATAGCACCAACGTGAATCCACTGGCGGTTTCCATTTTTATAGAACATTAATACAGGCAAACCATCTATTTCCATTTCCTCCGCTATCTCTTTATCTTTTGTGGTTTCAATTCTCAGAACCTCAAGCTTGTCCTTATTTTCAAGTTCAAACTCATTGATAACCGGATTGAGCTTGGCGCAAACGGCGCACCACGAAGCATGGAAATATACAAGAACCGGTGTTTCCTTCGACGAAATCCTCTTATTAAACTCTGCCATAGTCATACCGTTGTCCTGAAGGGTTGACGATTTTGTTTCTGGAGAAAAAGCGAATATTCCAACCATTACAACACCTATTAGAATGACGATTGAAAAAAATATTTTTTTTGTTTTAATCATACTAATGACATTTAAAGTGTTCAAAAGGCTCTTTGCACATTAAACACTTATACAACGCTTTGCACGCTGTAGATCCATATCTGCTGATCATTTCAGTGTTCTTTGAATTACATCGCGGGCACTGCACCGTTTCAGTCGCAAAGAATTTACTACAGGAAGAGTGTTGAGGCGGAGCTATACCGTAATCTTTCAACTTCTTTTTCGCAGATTCGTTCATCCAATCGGTTGTCCATGCAGGAGAATAAGTGAGTTGAACTTCTACATCTGCAATATTATATTGCTTTAAAACTTCTTTTATCTGCGATTCAAGTAATCCCATTGCAGGGCACGCAGTATATGTTGGAGTAATAGTTACAATACAGGTTTTATTTACGAACTCAACCTTACGCAGGATTCCAAGCTCCTGAATTGTAATCACAGGAATTTCCGGATCGGGAATTTCCGAAACAAGACTGTAAATTTCTTGAGCATCTATTGCATTACCAGCTTGCATCGGGGTAAGCTCTTTGCAGGTACTGCATTTCAGATAAAATGTGTCCCATGTATTCGGTGTGAATTCCTTTTCTGCTGCCGGTTTGCATATACGATCCGGCAGGCGACACAAGAGTAGCATCGCCGATAATCTCAGAAATATTTTTTTCCCAGGCAGCTTTTAACGGAATAAGATCAATTGCAACACCTTCTTTTAAAAGTAAATTGTCTGTTTCATCCATCTCAAACAGTTCGCCGGTAAACATCCAAAGATCGTTAATAGCTTTTTGCATTCTCGCATGGCTTTCCTCTGTGCCGTCTCCAAGCCTTACCGTCCAGTCAGCCACGTGCTGCAAATGGTATTTTACTTCCTTTACAGTTTTTGCGGCAATGGCTGCCAGCGTGGCGTCACTGCTTTTTTGTAATTCAGTGTAAAATAAATATTCAAATGCGGAAACATATAACTGCCTTGCGATAACATGTGCAAAATCTCCGTTTGGAAGCTCCGTTATCAGATGATTATAATATTCTTTTTCCTCTCGGCGGTAAGCTATTAAATCTTCGTTTCTTCCTTTACCTTCCACTTCTGCGGCGTATTTTAAAATAGCCTGAGCCCTGCCAATCATATCCAGTGCGAAATTGGTTAAGGCAAGATCTTCTTCCAGAAAAGGAGCTTTACTGCACATTTCTGAAAGCCTGTGCCCGAGAATCAAAGCGTTGTCGCCTAATCTTAAACAATATTTGTATAATGCTTCTTGCTTAGTCATTTTATTATATATTTTTTGCGCCGTCAGGCATTACATAAAATGTTGGATGGCGGTAAATTTTTTCTTCAGAAGGATCGAAGAGCATTTCCTTGTCATCAGGATTTGTTGCAACAATAGCGTTTGAAGGAACAACCCATATACTTGTTCCTTCACCTCTTCTGGTGTAAGTATCGCGGGCATTTTGTATTGCCATTTTAATATCTGAAGCATGGATGCTTCCGGCGTGAATATGTGGTAACCCGGATTTATTTTGAATAAATACTTCCCACAGATCTAATTGCGAATTATTATTGTTTTTCATTTATATAATTTTTATGCTGTAGCGAATTGCGCTTTATTTTCCTTCTTTTTTTTATGAGCCTCGGCCGCTTCCCTTACCCATGAATTCTCCTCATGGTATTTGAGGTGATGTTCCATCCTTTGATTGTTGCATGGGCCATTACCGCGAATTACCTGATAAAATTCTTCCCAGTTTATTTTTCCATGTTCAAATCTGTTTTCCTTTTCGTTCCATTTCAAATCTTTATCCGGGATGGTAAGTCCTATTAATTCAGCTTGCTGAACTGTTTTATCAATAAACTTTTGCCTTAGTGTATCATTTGATTCTCTTTTAATTCTCCACTTTACAGCATTTCCCGAATGTGGCGAATCAATATCATGCGGACCAAACATCATCAACGAAGGCCACCACCAGCGATTCATCGCGTCCTGTGCCATAGCCTGTTGCTCTTTTGTGCCACGCATCATTCTGGTCATAATTTCATAACCCTGTCTTTGATGAAAACTCTCTTCTTTGCAAATACGTACCATTGCCCTGCTGTAAGGGCCATAAGAAGTACGCTGCAACGAAACCTGGTTAACAATGGCCGCGCCATCAACAAGCCAGCCAATAGCACCAATGTCTGCCCACGTTAATGCCGGATAATTAAAAATATTTGAATACTTTGCTTTTGCCTGGTGTAATTGTTCTATCATTTGTGCGCGGCTAACACCAAGTGTTTCTGCAGCACTATAAAGGTATAACCCATGACCGCCTTCATCCTGAATTTTAGCAAGTAAAATTTGCTTGGCACGTAAGCTTGGAGCACGCGTTATCCAATTACCTTCAGGCTGCATACCAATAACTTCCGAATGCGCATGTTGTGAAATTTGCCTGATCAGGTGTTTCCTGTATTCTTCAGGCATATAATCTTTTGGTTCAATGTACTCACCATTATTAATTCTCTCCTCAAAATGATTGTCGGAGTGCTCGTTGTAACTCATACTGTATAATCTTAGAAGCAAAGTTTAAACATCAACGAAATAAATGGAATGACTTGCGTCAATTCAGAAGATGACTCTTATCATGTCTGACAACGGTTTCCGGTGATTAAACATAACCAGAACAAGTTCTGTTCTGGTTTTAATTGGTATAATCCAACCATGTTTATAAAAAAAGTGTGCTTTATTTCTGGCTCTCCAGAGCAATAGTTGCATTTAGTTTTGGTTTACATCCATTTGATAAGAAAAAGGTTCAGTTCAGTTTTAAAATCTTTAAACGTTTTTTCAAATGTTGTCATATCTTTTCTTAGTGCGCTATGATCGTTGATTTCACGGTGATCTACTGCTACTTTATTCTTTTTTATCTCTTCTTTCACGAGATCTTCGCTCAGGTTAACTTCATGTTTCAGCTTGTCGATATTATCTTTCTGAACAATAAGTTGATTTTGAAAATGCTCAATAGTTGCGAGCACATTTTTAGCAGTATTTTTTGAAGCTATTTCCTCAAGCCGTTTTTTCATTACTTTAATTTCTTCGTCAAAAAACTGAAGATCTTTCATCCATTTTTGGTTTTCGTCGTGTTGTACGTATACTTTTTCCATCATATTTTTTTTCAAAGATCAGGCATGGGGCTCCATTAACTAATGATTGGGGTCATTTTGCTCCTTGATGTTTATCACCGTTAAGAAAAATTGTATCTTATTGATATAAAAGATGATATAAATCGCCTGACACATGACCAAAATCAGTTCTTTTAGCGCCCCATATCGCTTACTTTGCAGAAAACTTAATAAATTGAGTAAATTAGACACCAGAATATTTACCAGTCAGATGGAAGGAAAGGAAGGCCTTGACGCTCTATTTAAGTTTGCGACCGAAGGAATAATAGTTACTAATAAAGAAGGTATACTAATAAAAGTTAACCCTGCGGCCGAACGTATGTTCGGTTACGAGGAAGGAGAATTACTTGGGGAAAGAGTTGAAATACTTGTGCCTAAGCAGTCTGTGCATCGCCATGAAACTTACCGCGAAAATTTTAATAATAACCCCCATGCCAGGGCAATGGGAGCAGGTTATGACTTGCACGGAAAAAGAAAAGATGGAACTGAATTCCCCATAGAAATTAGCCTGAGTCCTTACACTTTTGAAGGGAATAGTTTTGTAATTGGGTTTATTATAGATATTACGCTCAGAAAACAAGCTGAAGAGCGGCTGAAAAACTATTCGCTTGAGTTGGAAAAACAAGTGGAAAAGCGCACTCTGATAATGAGTGAAGCCATTCAGGAACTTGAAAAAACCCGTGATGAATTAAACAAGGCTTTAGGCAAGGAAAAGGAGTTAAACGAACTTAAAACCCGTTTTGTGTCAATGGCTTCGCATGAATTCAGGACACCGCTTGCTACTGTACTTTCCTCTCTTTCCCTTGTTGCTAAATACGGCGAGCAGGGAGATAAGGAAAAGCAGGACAAACATATAAACCGCATTAAATCCTCGGTAACTCACCTAACAGACATTCTTAACGATATGCTTTCAATCAGTAAACTGGAAGAAGGTGTTATTTCTATAAGCAGGGAAACTCATAACATAAAAGCTTTCATTACTGAACTTATCAGCGAGATGCGGGGCCTTACCAAACCAGGCCAAGCCCTGATATATGCCCATAAAGGCAAGGAAACAGATGTTTATACCGATATAAAAATATTAAGACACATAATTTTTAATCTTATTTCCAACGCTATTAAATTTTCTCCGGAAAACAAACAAATTAATGTTGTAACGGAAATTACTGATAACCACTTTATAATTACAGTGCAGGATCAGGGCATTGGTATTTCAAAAGAAGATCAGAATCACCTCTTCGAACGGTTTTTCAGAGGACAAAACGCGGGAAATATTCAGGGTACAGGTTTAGGGCTTAATATTGTTGCCAAATATGTTGAAATACTGGATGGAACTATAGAATGTAACAGCGTACTTGAGCAGGGCACAACTTTTAAAATAACTTTTCTTAAATAAAAAATGACAAAAATACTTTTAATAGAAGACAATAAGGAAATGCGTGAGAATACTTCAGAGATTCTTGAATTGTCAAATTATTCGGTGATTTCCGCTGAGAATGGTAAAATAGGAGTTGAAAAAGCTCAGAAGGAAAAACCAGACCTGATTATTTGTGACATTATGATGCCGGTACTGGATGGCTACGGCGTACTACATCTTCTTTCCAAAAATAAAGACACCGCTAACATTCCTTTTATTTTTCTTTCTGCCAAAGCAGAACGTAGCGATTTTAGAAAAGGAATGGAAATGGGCGCTGACGATTATGTAACAAAACCGTTTGACGACATTGAACTGTTAAACGCTATCGAAAGCCGGCTGAAAAAATCGGAATTATTGAAGAAAGAATATGAACAAAGCGCTGAAGGTTTTGACACTTTTATTAAAGAAGTAAAAAGTATTGAGCCTCTAAAAAAACTTTCTGAGAAAAGGGAAACAGACACCTATAAAAAGAAACAAATCATTTACAACGAAGGTTCCATACCAAAAGGAATTTATTTTGTTAAGAAAGGAAAAGTAAAAACCTTTAAAACAAATGAAATGGGAAAGGAACTGATTAATGGCTTGTACAATGAAGGAGACTTTTTCGGTTATCTTTCTTTACTGGAAGACCGCAAATATACCGACACTGCAATGACCCTTGAAGATTCTGAAATCAGCACAGTGCCAAAAGAAGATTTTTTCGCGCTGGTGTACAGAAGCCCTGAAGTATCAAGGAAATTTATTAATATTCTTTCCAATAATATTATTGAGCGCGAGGAACAGCTAATAAAGCTTGCATATAATTCCGTTCGGAAACGTGTGGCCGAAGCGCTTATTACACTTTATAACAAGTACAAGAAAGAAAAGGAAGATAAATTCAGCATTGCTATTTCCCGAGAAGATCTTGCAAACCTTGTTGGTACAGCAACCGAAACAGTAATCAGAACTTTAAGTGATTTTAAAGACGAAAAACTGATAGAAATAAGCGGCAGTACCATTTCTGTTCTTGATCCGGAAAAGTTACAACGGATGAAGAATTAAATGTTACTTGTAAGTCTTGGTCATGTTTTCTGGTGTACAAATTACATAATCACCACTTCCAATTGCTGATTCTTCAAGTACATTAATATCTTTTTGCTGGGTAGATGAAATAACCATCACTTTCAGTTCAGGATTGGTTTGTTTAAGATACCATTCTATTCCCTGGTGATTGTTGCTGTGGTATGCTCCATTATAGTGTATAAAAGTTTTTCCCTTTTTCCAGTTTTTCAAAATGAAATACGCCATAGTAGCATCTTTATACGCCTGTGATTTTGGAAGATTTTCACCTCCATGTCCACCTGCACTTTCAAAAATGTCCTTATAGCATTTTAGATTTGCATCATACTTTATAGGATAAGGGGCTATCCACTTTTTAGCTTCAACATCAATACTGTCAAGAGCGCGCTCACCCTTAAGGTAAACAAGATTGGCATAGCGGCGCGGTATGTTAGCGGCAACAAAAGCAAGCTTATTGGTTTTAGCAAAATCAAGTAGTGGTTTGTAATCCGTTGGGAAATTACCCCACAGTTTTACCTCATCCTTTAAAGTTTTTTCTGAAATCTTTCCGGATAAATATTCATTTAACGCTATCTGATCATCGGCTTCAAACATTTCGGCGCCGAGTATAAGGTTTTCTTTTTTCTCCTGATAAATATCCTGGGTCAATTCTTTTTGAAGCCAGTGACATATTGGATTATCGTGCAATTCGCCAAACAAAATAATATCAGCCTTCTTGGCATCAGCCAGAAGTTGATCGTAGTTTGCTTTTTTACCTTTAATATCATAAAGCAAAAACGCCGATTTTTCGGTTTTGCTTAAAGTAAAACTCATTAGGAGTAATACCGTAACGGAGGTGAAAATTTTTTTCATATTGATGGTAGAAAGGTAAAAAAATTGAAAAACGGTTTATTATTATTTTTTACAGTGGTTTAAGAACGCGTATGAACGGCGAAAATAGGGTGATTTTAAACAAAACCTATCCGGTAATGTATCTTAATAGTTTATTCATATCCAGAATTTTAATCCGGTTATTATGAAACGTGATCACTTTTTCTTTCTTCATATCATTGAGAATCCTGATTGCCGACTCCGTTGTTGTTCCTGAAAGCTCAGAAACTTCTTTTCTGGTAAGGGTTATATTCAGGCACTTGTCTTCATCAAGCCCAAATTTTTCGCTCACCCTTATTAACGCCGAAGCTATACGGCCCAGTGTATTTTTACACTTCAGCTCTCTCACAAAGTTTGACAGTTCGTGATTTTCTATGCTACTTTGTTTTAAGAGGTGCATCAGCATTTCATTACTCGAACTTAAAATGCTCATGAAGGCTTTTTTGGGTATAAAGCATATTTGCGAATCCTCGAGACATTTTGCCGAATTACCGAATTTATCTCCATTAAACATTGCCTGGTAACCAAGCAGATCTGAATTTTTTCCTAAACCCACAATCAAATTTCTTTCAGAACATTTCTTATAGATTTTTACCTTACCACTTTGTATGCAAAATACACCCTTGGCTAAACTGTCCTCAAGAAAAACATCCTGCCCCTTTTTATAGGTAATAGAAATGGAGTTTCCGGTAATTGATTTAGTAACAACATCACTATCCAGACAGGCAAAAGTGCTTTTAGAAAAAGCCTTACATTTCAAACAATCTCCATATCCATTCATACACCGCCAAAAATAATATGCTTTACTGGTTAACTATGTGATTTATATCATATATTATTATACAATATTTCATAATTGTACTAAAACGTTTGGTGCCCGAATATTATCAAAGATCAATTATCACAAGGCTTCCAGATCCATCTGCTATTCTGGATATTATCGCAAATCTTACCTGGCATCTAAAATGGTGATTGGTCGAAAAGATCAGTTTTTTGTGTTTTTGACAGGTATCACCAATTACTTTGACCACGATCATTAACTCCATTTTTTCCAAACCCTATTTTTGGTTTAAGAATTATTAAATGAAAAAGGATATTGAAATTCAACAAAATGTAATGGCCGAATTAAAGGCTATCCCCTCACTTCACACCGCTGAAGTGGGAGTTTCGGTAAAAAACGGAATTGTTACCTTATCCGGAATTATCAGATCCTACCCACAAAAAACAGCTATTGAAAAAGCAGTATTAAAATTAAAAGACGTTCAGGGAATTGCAGAGGACCTGGTGGTGAAATTAAACGGTTCCGACACAAGGACTGATACCGAAATAGCCGAAGCCGTGTTATACGCGCTTGAATGGCACAGCGGTATTGACAAAGATCGAATAAAAATACTTGTGGAAGATGGCACAGTAACAATTGAAGGTGAGGTTGACTGGGATTACCAGCGAAAGCAGGCGCACAAAACTATAAGCAATATTACAGGCGTAAAAGCCATTATTAATAATCTTAAAATTGCCGAGCGACCACTGCCTTCAGAGATTAAAAATAAAATTCATGAAGCTTTTCAGCGAAGTGCTAATGTTGACGCATCTGCAATAAAAGTTGAGATTGATGGTCATAAAGTAATTATCAGAGGGAAAGTAAAGTCATGGGCCGAAAAAAAAGAAGCCGAAGCCATTATATGGAACATGCCAGGCGTAACTGAAGTAGATAATCGCGTGGAATATGAAATATTTGATCCTTCAGAAATTCTTTGAAATTAAAATCTATCCTAAATATACTTATTATCCTTTGCCTGACGGATTGCATCTTCGCGCGAATGCACATTAAGCTTTGAATAAATATTTTTAATGTGCGATTTCACAGTTTCAAGATCAACAAACAATTCTTTCGCAATCTTACTGCGGCTTTTCCCTTCTGCAATTTGTTCGAGTATTTCCGTTTCTCTTTTTGTTAAAGGAGAATTCCTGTTTTTATGAAAAGATTTGATTACAATTTTTGCAATGTTCATACTCATGGGTGCTCCACCCTCCATCACTTCCTGAATAGCGTCGGTAATTTTTTCGGTGTTACTGTTCTTGGTGAGATATCCCGAAGCGCCGTTAGTTAAAGCTTTAAACACCAACTCTTCAGTATCATAAACTGTAAGCATGAGGATATGAACTTTTGGGAGTATGTTTTTTATTTTAGGTATCGCGTCAATTCCGCTCATACCCGGCAATTCAATATCCAGTAGTATTACCTGAGGCGCATTTGACTGCAGCTTTGGCAGAGCATCTTCCACATTTGAATAAGAACTTACTACATTAAATTTTTCAGTGGCATTAATCAGGTAAGTAAATCCTTCGCGTATAGTTTTATCATCTTCAATGATGAGAACCTGTACCTTGTTAGCATTTTCCATTTATATATAAAATATATCTCTAAGTGAAATTAAAATTTCTGTTCCGTTATTTTCTGATGAATTAATTGATAAAGTTCCGTTAATCCTGCGAATTCGGTTTTGCATATTCTTCAATCCGTTTCCTTTATGTTCTCTTTTCGCATCAAATCCTTTTCCATTATCACTTATCATAATGAGTGCCTCTTCGTCATTCACCAATTGAACGCGGGCATTTACATTGTTAGCCTGCGAGTGTTTTAAAATATTATTATACACTTCTTTGAATATCATTATCAGGTTACGGCTATAATCAAGCTTTAACTTTATATTATCAGCAGGCTTTACGTTATGATCGAAATAAAAACTTGTAGAAGTTTCCGAAAAAATCTCGTGACCTAAATTTTTTACATGTTCCGTTATTTCGTAAAAATTATCATTCTTTGAATTCAACGACCATATAATATCTCTTGAACCATTATATAATGCTGTGGTGTTTTCCTTTATCTGAGTAACTATGTTCAGCACCTCCTGCTCGCCATTATTCACTTTTGATTTCAAAATATCGCTCAGCACAGAAATGCGCGTAAGCTTATTACCCATTTCATCATGAAAATCCTCAGCTGTTCTTTGCCGCAATTTTGTAAATTCTTCCTCCCGGATTTTTTCACGCATCAGCTTTTCCTTCTGCTTCTTCCGGAAATACAAATAAATCACAAGTCCTATTGAACCAATTGAAAGAATAAACACCAGCAAAATAAACCAGGCCTCCTGATAAAACGCCTTTTTAATTTCAAACGCGTATTCCACCATGTTTGACGACTCCACTCCTCCTTTTGTAATGGCGTAAACCATTAACTTATATTTTCCTGGCGGCAGTGCAGGATAATTAATAATTGGATTATTACTGATGGTGTAATCTTTATCAATCCCTCCCAACTTATATTTATATAATATGTCGTCAGGGTTTGAAAGATAAATACCACTCAGCTCAAAGGTTAAATTGTTTTGTTTTGAACTTAAAACCAATCCCTCCGGAATATTGTACCATGAGCTGAATCTTTCTGAGAGGCTGCTATCAGTAACAGGAGCTGAAAATAATTTCACTGAACGAAGTACAACGAAAGGTTTAATTACTTCACTTTTAACCGATAATGGTTTAAAATGTGCCAAACCTTTGGTTGTACCAAACCACAAAGTAGAATCCGCCGCCAGTAATTCTGAAGTATGATTACACTCCATTCCAATTAGTCCGTCAGCCCTGCTATAGTTTTTTACCGCTACATTTTTTCCCGTATTATCAATTAAAAGATTAGATATGCCAAATCCGGTTCCAAACCAAATATCGTTATCGTTTCTTACAATAATACTGTAGATAAAATTACTTGGCAGTCCTGCCTGCATATCGTAATGGCTGGTAGTATTCTTTTTTATGTCCCATCTGTAAACGCCGTGTTCTGTTGAACCTAACCAGGCAATGTCATCCCTGTATTTTAGACATAAAATTTCACTGTTCTCAACACCTTTTATTTTAGGATAGAACGCTTCGTAATTTTCGTCCAAAATAATTACCCCGTTTGAACTGGCAACAAGAATGCGCTTATCATTCATCAGCGCGAGCGCATTAAATGACGCAGGTGGTGTATTTATTTTTTTTATTTTGTTTTGCTTATCAATTACAAAAAGCCCTTGCGCGTTTCCAAGAATCAGATTCCCTTTTGAATCTTTTAAAAAGCAATTCCCGCCGCGCAATTTATATTCAGAGTTTTCTCCAATTGCTTTTACGCCCGTCTTAATATTATACGAAAACACTTGTTTACCGAGCGTTCCAATAAATAAATTATTTTCATTGTCGGCGTAAATTACATTAATCTTGGCATTATTCAATCCACTTCCTTGGAGCTGCAATGGCTCTATTTTATTTTCATCGGTTATTCTGTAAAGGTTACCGCTGTAATCAGCTGCATAAATATTACCATCGGTTGTTTGTGCAACTCCCATAATAATAGGATTTACAAGGCCAAAAGACTTATCGTAAAAGCTAAAATTATTTTCCTTGTATTTAAAAATCCCGTCGGCATCGCTGGCAAACCACAAATTGTTTTCAGCATCTTTGAATATTGAATAAACAAAATTATCAGTTAATCCATTTCTACCGTTAAAATGAATAAGATTGCCGTTTTCAATTTTATAAGCGCCCTGATCAGCGCCAAACCATATCGCGGAATTTAATTGTTCCAAACAAAAAACAACCTGGTTGATTACGCTGTTGTCTTTTAAACGGTAATAGTCCAAAACATTTTTTTTAAGGGTGAAGAGTCCTTTATTGGTTGCTATCAGCGTATCTGAATCAACATTAATCAATATACTTTTCACAACAATATCCTTAAATGTTTCGGGAACGCCACTCAAAAGTTTCCATCCGTTTTGATGCAAAGAATAAATTCCCTTTGAATAAACATAAGCAAGAAGATGATTTTGAGGCGTACGATAAATTGTTGTAACTCTCTCCGTTGTATCATTGGATATTGAAATGCGTTTAAAATTTAATTCTTTGTCGATGATACATCCCTTTAAATTATTAATAGCGTATACCTTCCCCTTGTATTCCGATAAATAATTAGTGTTACCAATTAATTTATTGTTTTGCTTAACATGACTGAACCCGCGGCCATCAAATACAGAAACACCTTTCATTGAGGCAATCCATATTTTCCCATCGGCATCACACATTAATTTGTTAATGAAATTGGACACTAGTCCATCCTGAGTTGAATACTTAACAAAAGTTTTACCATCAAACTTACAAAGACCGCCTTCAGTTCCAACCCACAGATATTTATTCTTATCCTGAATAATATGCATTGCCTGCGACTGAATTAAACCATCTTCGACAGTAAAATTTACAAAGTTGTATTTCTGCGAAAAGACTGACGGAGAAAAAAACAGAAGTGCAATAAAAAATTTCAGACTTTGAAACATTATTCTAAAATAAAAACCAACGCTATTCCTGGTGTTAAAATCAAAATTACAAAATATACATAGTTTACTCCTCACGCAAATAGGGGGATTTAGGGCGGGCAATTATTCCCAGCCAAAATCGTTCATATCTCTTCTGTCTTTTTTAGTTGGACGTCCGCTTCCTTTCGTTCGACTTATATTCACCTGAAAAAAAGCAGCTTTCTGTTTTTCCTCTTTAGTATATACAGGCGTGTGATCTGCATAGTGTTCTTTGGCTATGGCATAACTTTGACGTTTTTCAATAAGGGATAATACTTCAATTTCCTTCTTAACATCTCCAATTGTTATGGTATACCTTTCGCCGGGTTTTACAAGATGTGCAGATTTAAGATTTTCTCCGTTAAGTTTAACCTTTCCCCCTTTAATTGCTTCAGAAGCAAGTGTACGCGATTTATAAAACCGGATGGCCCATAAATAAGTGTCTGCCCTAACTTCCATTTAACGATTGATCACAAACTTTGATGAGAATGCCTGACTGCCATCGGTAAGCCAGATCACATACAGGCCATTTGTTAAGTCATACACAGGGAGCGAAGCCAAATCAGCTGTTGTTGTAAGATCAAGCGTTCGCAAAGGTTTTCCAAACTGGTTATAAAGGAAACCTGCTAGACGAGTGTTTGATAGGTTGAATATTCTTAGATTTAATACATCATAAGTAAGCACAACCGGATTAGGATACGCCAGCATACTTGCCTTTGGCTGATTGGAAACATAGATACGCTCGATATTAGAATTTTCGGTAGGAAAAATTGTTACCTTATAATAATTAACCTGATTTAACGCAGGTGCTGTGTGGGTATAGCTATACTCCTGATTGGAGTTCTGATCGCCGCACACTCCGGGAAAATCGTAAATCTGAATAAAATTAATGGAATCTGTACTGTGATAAATAGTATACCCGCTGCATTGAGGCCCTTGTGTGATCGTAAACCTCACTCCTACATTTGCTCCTGATGCAAATACATGAAAGTTTTGTATCCTTTGCGAATACCCGCAAAAGGATAAAACAATAAACATAAAAAATAAAACCTTCCTCATTACTCCTCTATAATCCACACGTATTGATTTTTATTGTTATAATATAAAGTTAAGATATAACTTTCTTTTTGTAAACCCATTTCTTTTCCGTTGATTAACAATTTGTTGTTACCAGCCTTTATTTTTTGGTTTTTAACAATAATCTTCTCAAAGCCCGGCTCCAATGGCTTGGTAAGCGCCGCTGTTAGGGCCAGAGGCATGCTGCTTTTAAAATTAATCAAAATTGTTTCTGAATATTTAAAGCTTTTTCCAATTTCAATTTCCTTAACTGAATTTAACTTGTAATACTGCTTGATGGAACTATCGTTAACGAGTACTGTAGTTTTTCGTCCATTGGCTTTATCCGACAATTCTATCCAACCTGGCAAATTTTCGTTTACAAAAAACAGAGGGGGACAATTTTCTATACCAAAAAAGTTAAGCGGCATTTTATTTAATCTGTAATGATCAAATTTTAATCCTCCGTTTTTACTTATAGCAAGGGTAACATCCATTTTTCCATAATTAAAATAATTCTGCATATCGTAGTACAGAATATTTAATTCTCCATTAAGCGGATTAACCCAAACAACCGGATTAAATTGGTTTTTATGATTGGGATAATAAGTTACCAGAATGGGTTCGGTCCAACTATTTCCTTTGTCGTCGCTGTACACTAAAAAAACATCTCTATTATTTTTACCATTCTTCTGATCGTTCCAGCAAATGTAAATCCTACCCTTATAAGAACCCGTACCAGTGTCTGCAGCGATTGAAGGCATTGGCGTATTAATCAAAATGTCTTTTGCAAGCTTGTATTTTCCTATCCTTAATGGAAAGAGCGAGTCTGCATTTCCCTTCCAGGTTTTTCCTCCATCAAAGGAGGCATTAAACATAAGCTTATTGCCACTTGCCCAGCTAACAAATAATTCATTGCCAATGCCTTTGCAAAAACTTTTCGGAACTGTATCTCCAAACTGATTAAAGAATTCTTCAGTGGAGTTTTTTAAATTTTCTTTTTTCCATTTTTCCGACCGGAAGGCCGGGAACTGCGCCTTCGAAAAATTTAAAATGAGTATGAAAAACAGTGTTATCCTCATTTAAGGTAAAATTACTAAAAAGAAATGTTTACCAATGCTTAAAAAAGCTACCTTTAATGCCATAATTTTTATGGACAAATCTACTATCAATACCTACATAGGGCAGAACAAGGAACGTGTGCTTAACGAATTACTTGATCTGTTAAGAATACCTTCGGTAAGCGCCGACAGTAAATACAAAGAAGATGTTTTAAAAACAGCGGAAGCAGTTAAAATGCGACTGATTGAAGCCGGTGCAGACAAAGTGGAAGTATCGCCTACAAAAGGTTTTCCTGTTGTATACGGGGAAAAAATAATTGACCCGAAAAAACCAACTGTTGTAGTTTATGGTCATTACGACGTTCAGCCGGCAGATCCGCTTAACCTGTGGGACTCACCTCCATTTGAACCGGTAATTAAAAAAACTGAGCTGCATCCTGACGGAGCTATTTTTGCCCGCGGCGCTTGTGACGATAAAGGGCAGATGTACATGCACGTGAAAGCCTTTGAACTGATGATGAAAACAAACACGCTGCCATGCAATGTTAAGTTTATGATTGAAGGTGAAGAAGAAGTTGGATCTCCAAGCCTGGGTGAATGGATAAAACAGAACAAGGAAAAATTAAAAGGCGATGTGATTTTAATTTCTGATACTTCGATAATCGCAAATAACATTCCAAGTATAGATACCGGCCTTCGTGGCCTAGCCTATATGGAAGTGGAGGTTACTGGTCCTAACCGCGACCTCCACAGTGGTGTTTATGGTGGAGCAGTAGCAAACCCGGTAAATATTTTGTGTAAGATGATAGCAAGCTGTCATGACGAAAATAATCACATTACTATTCCTGGTTTTTATGATAACGTAGCGGAACTGAGTAAAGAAGAACGGGCCGAACTTAATAAAGCGCCATTTGATGTGAACGCCTACAAAAAAGATCTGGGAATTAATGATGTTTGGGGCGAAAAAGGATTTACTTCAATTGAAAGAACCGGCGTTCGTCCTACACTTGATGTTAATGGTATCTGGGGAGGATATATTGGAGAAGGCGCTAAAACTGTTTTACCCGCTAAAGCATTTGCAAAAATAAGCATGCGCCTTGTGCCCAACCAAAACTCTGATAAAATAAGCGAACTGTTTACAAAATATTTTGAAAGCATTGCTCCTGCCTCAGTTAAAGTTTCCGTTAAACCGCACCACGGCGGAGAGCCCGTTGTTGTTAGCACTAATAGTCCGGGTTACAAAGCCGCCAGTATGGCCATGGAAGAAACTTACGGAGTAAAACCTGTTCCTACTCGTGGCGGCGGAAGCATTCCTATTGTTGCGCTATTTAAAGAAGTATTAGGCCTGGATAGTATTTTATTTGGATTTGGCCTTGACAGCGACGCGCTGCATTCACCAAATGAACATTATGGTTTATTTAATTACTATAAAGGAATAGAAACAATTCCTTTATTCTATAAATATTACACCCAGCTCAACAGCAAATAATGCGTGAAAAAACATAATTAATGTTGGTACATTTGTTGTATTAAACTGTATAATTATGGATACAAGCAGCTGGATTGGAACTATCGGCGTTACATTATTACTTATTGCTTTTGCGCTTAATATTTCTAAAAAACTAAGCTCTTCGTCGCGAATTTATCTTGCCCTGAATATTCTTGGGGCCGCGCTTGCAGGCATCTCCAGCTATATGATCAGCTTCTGGCCATTTGTAGTTTTGGAAAGTGTTTGGGTAATTGCTACGTTGATTGCACTAATAAAACCGAATAATAATGAAAGCAGTAATTAATTTTTCTTTTGCCGTTTGCCTTTTATTACTTTTTGGATGTAAAAGCTTTAAGGAAATTGAGATCACAGGTTTTAAAGGATTTAAAGTAAATAAAATTGATATGAAAGGGATTGATGCAGACGTTATGCTTGGCATCAAAAATCCTAACACAACTGGATTTTCAATTTACCGGAGTGAATTTGATGTGACTTATAACGGGGTATTTTTAGGGAAAGCACGTTCAGCCAAACGCGTTCATATTTCACCCAATACAGAAAAAACGTACGCGTTTACTTTACGAAGCGATTTCAAAAATGTAAACCTTGTAGATATCATGAAACTAGTAAATGGCGGCGGCAACGGAATGGTGCAGGTAACAGGCAATCTTAAAGCGGGAAAATTTTATCTACGCAAAAAATTCCCTGTTGATGTGAAGGAAAGAGCCCGGTTACATTAGTTTGCAGTTCATAGTTCAGGGTTTGAAGATAGATTACAAAGAAAAAATTTTGCAGATACCGTAATTAATTCATTGAAGGATCAAATCCTATGTTTGCAAAAATTTCATAACTCTGTTTTATTTCTGAAAGCTGTTGCCTCCATATATCTTCAGGATTTATAAGAAAAATATCCTGAGAAGGATTTTCATTTATCAGCCAGCTTTTTGAGTTTATTTCAGCCTGCAATTGGTCGGCTCCCCAACCACTGTATCCTGCAAAGAACCTCACTTCATGTGATTTTACCTTACCGTGTTCTATCAGATGAAGCATTTCATTAAAATCTCCGCCAAAATAAACGTTATCCTTCAACTGAACACTTTCGCTCACATCATTTCCCAGTGTGTGAAGAAAAAACAACTGATCTTTAGCAACAGGTCCTCCTTCATATATGGGAAAATTTCCATTCGTAATGTTTGGGCGCACATCTCTTAACTTAAACTGCGTTTTAAAATTTAAAATAAATCCGAGTACCCCTTCATCTGTATAATTAGTAAGATAGATTACCGAACGGTTAAAAAAACCATCGTTCAGTAAAGGGTGCGCTATCAATAATTGTCCTTCCATTTGAGTAAAGTTACAAAATGCATTTATTTCTTTTTAATCTTTCCTCATTTTTGTGATTCGTCCGGAACCGGAAATAACCTTAATTGCAGACTACAAATCATTTGCGATAATGAACTTATTTAAATAGGTTTGTAACAGGATTTAATCCCAAAAGCGGAAAAAATTATGAGTATGACGGTTACAGCAGTTGTGGCTACCGATTTAAACTATGGAATTGGTAAGAATAATAAACTGCTATGGCATATGCCGGCGGATCTTAAATTTTTTAAGGAGAAAACTATGGGTTGCCCGGTTATTATGGGAAGAAAAACGTATGAAAGTATCGGACGTTTATTGCCTGGCAGAAAAAATATCATAATCACACGTAATACAGATTACCACGTTGAAGGCGCTGAAATGCATACTTCACTGGAATCAGCGATTGAATATTGCGCAAAAGGGTTCCCTGAAAAATCTGATAAAATATGTATTATTGGCGGAGCTGAAATTTTTAACCTCTCCATGCCCTTTACAACAGAAATTTACCGGACGCTGATTAAAGAAAAATTTGACGCTGACACTTTTATGAAACCAATTAACGAAAAAGAATTCAGGCTGGTTTGGGAAGAGTGCCATTCTGCGGATGAAAAAAACAACTACGACTACTGTTTTCAGAAGTGGGAACGAATTAGTTAATGATCAATTGCTGATCTTTAAAATCAAAAAGATTTAATTCTTTAGCTTTATTAAACATCAGGCGAACCGCTTCCGTTCCCTGATCTCCCAGATCAACAGAAAAACTGTTCACGTAAAGACCAATATGCTTCTTCATAACGTCTTCACTCATTTCCTGAGCGTGCGCTTTTACATAGGGCAAAGAACTTTCAGGGTTTTTAAAAGCAAATTCCACACTTTTTTTTATGAGCCTGTTTACTTTTTGTTGTAGCTCTTTATCAAAACTACGCCTTACAACAATGCCACCTAATGGAATTGGCGCGTGAATCAACGAGTCCCAATATTCCCCTAAATCCATTATTTTCTTTAGCCCTTTCTGCTCATATGTAAAACGGTTTTCGTGTATGATTAATCCGGCATCAACTTCACCTTTTAATACAGCATCTTCAATATCGCTGAAAACATATTCAATTTTGTTTTTAAGCTGAGGATATGCAATCGATAATAAAAAATTAGCAGTTGTCATTTTTCCGGGAATAGCAACTTTCAGGTCTTCTATTCTCGTATCTCCGAACTCTTTATTGCATACTAACAGGGGACCACAATTAAATCCCAGCGCGCTGCCTGATCGCAACAAAATATATTTATCAATTGCATAGGCATAAGCATGGAAACTTAATTTTGTAATATCCAGCTCACCTCTAAGCGCTTTTTGATTTAGTGTTTCAACATCCCCCAGTTCAACAACAAATTCAAGTCCTTCCGTATCTATTTTACCATGTACCAATGCATCAAAAATAAAGCAATCGTTTGGGCAGGGCGAATATCCAAGGTTTAGTTTCATTTAATGAAGGTCATCAATTAATTTAATAGCAAATTCATTTACATTTTTTATTGCTAGCGGAATATCCCATTTACTTTTATCGCGTTTCTCAACATAATTAGAAACCGCCCTCACCTGAAAATAATTTTCGGACAAACGCTGACAACCCCTGAAAAATGCCGCGCCTTCCATACTTTCAACATCAGCTGAAAATAATGTTTTTACTTTGGAAATAGATTCTTCGTTACCATGAATTGTATTTACAGTAATTCCGGAAACTTTATGTAAATTCTCTAAAGGTTCATATTTAAAATCAACCTGATTATAGTATTCATTTGTACCACCTAAATTAAGGTTAGCGTATTTAATAAACTCTTTGTCATTTTCTGCCCCCATTTCGCTAAGTGTATCACTCACAACATTAACCACCTGTCCTAATTTTAAATCACGGTTAATCGCGCCACACACACCAACGTTTATAATATAATCAAACATATTATGTGAGTAGCGCCCAAGCGCGAATGCTGTATTAACCATACCAACGCCTGCTATAAGAACAGAGAGATCAGGCCCTGAATCAGTGGAGAATATTCCTTCATTTCCATAAACTGAAAACTTATAATGTTCCAGCAATGGCTGAACTTCGGATTTTGTTGCGCTTACTATCAGAAATTTTGACACATCCAAAATTAAGTAATACAGCCGGATTTTTATGCGTTTAACAGACATTTACATTTGTCTTAGGTAAAAAATTTGCGCACAGCAATTTTTTTATCAGGAATACTTAAATTTGAAGTATGATCTACCTGACCCGTCACGAACATTTTAATGCCGCGCATAAGCTTTATAATCCCGCATGGAGCAAAGAAAAAAATGTTGAAGTTTTTGGCAAATGCGCTAACGCTAACTGGCATGGGCACAATTATGAGCTGATTGTTACGATAAAAGGAGAAGTTAATCCCGACACCGGTTTTTTAATGGATGCGAAATTATTGAGCCAAATTCTCCAGGTACACGTGTGCGAAAAATTAGATCACCGCAATCTCAACATGGATGTTGATTTCATGTCGGGAAAACTTGCCAGCACTGAAAATCTGGCAATCGCTATCTGGCAACAAATTGTCCCACATTTACCTCAATACGTTAAACTACACTGCGTTAAACTGTATGAAACGCCACGCATTTGCGTTGAGTACTTTGGCGATTAACATTTATTTTAGAGTATTGTGACAATAATTTCATATTTTTACAATAACAGAAAATACGTTTCTTTTAAGCAAGGCCACTTGATCAGCAAACTTCTGACGCAGTGCCTTAAATAAACTTTAAAAATCCATAAACATAGCCTAACCACCTATTTTTGTGAAGTAATAAACTATGAGCAATAAGGTTTCTGTATACAGAAAAGAGCATTTTAATTCAGCCCACAGGTTGCATAGCCTGCAATTAAGTGACGCGGAAAATGCGTCGGTATTTGGCAGATGCAATTACCCCAATTATCATGGTCACAATTATGAATTGATTGTAAAAGTTACCGGAGAAGTTAACGCGGTTACCGGCTACGTAATAGACATGAAAGTTTTGAGCGAGCTGATACAAAAAGAAGTGATTGAAAAATTTGATCACAAAAATTTAAACCTGGACACCATTGAATTTAAAGAGCTGAATCCTACTGCTGAAAATATTGCTATTGTTATATACAACATACTCAGGCCAAAGCTGGAAAAACGTTACGACTTAAAAATTACACTTTATGAAACAGAAAGAAATTTTGTTGAATACCCTTCTTAAAGAAAATACTTTATCTCTGAGCGACCTCAGCAGCGAGGAAATTGGAGAAGAACATCTTTTTACCAGCGTAGAAACGCCAATGAAGCCTGATGCCTTCAAACTAAGCGAAGAGGAAAAAATTGAAAAGATACAGTATCACTTTACACAAATCATGGAGACTTTAGGCCTTGATCTCACAGATGATAGCCTGAAAGGCACCCCTAACCGTGTTGCAAAAATGTACGTGAAGGAAATTTTTAATGGTCTTGATCCCGCTAATAAACCAAGCGTTGCGCTGTTTAATAACAGCTATAAATACAATCAGATGTTGGTTGAAAAGGACATTACATTTTACAGCAATTGCGAACATCACTTTGTGCCAATTTTCGGAAAAGCTCATGTGGCCTATATTTCAAGTGGTAAAGTAATTGGACTCTCCAAACTTAACCGCGTTGTACAATACTTTGCCAAAAGACCACAAGTTCAGGAACGTTTAACCGTTCAGATTGCAAAGGAATTTCAAAAAATTCTTGGAACTGAAGATGTAGCCGTAATCATCGACGCCAGGCACTTATGCGTATCATCACGTGGTGTACAGGATAATAACTCTGCTACCGTTACCTCCTTTTACGGTGGAAAATTCGGTGAAGAAAATACAAAACAGGAATTTTTAAAATATATCAGCCTAAAAACCGAATATTAGTTATTCTTCCTCTTTTTCTTCCTTAAAGCTGCTGTACTGTTTTATTTTACGCAGGAAATCATCTTTCTTCTTTACACTTGCCAGATCAAAGCGGTATGAGGGACCTTTCTCAACATCCATCTTTTTATTCTTGCTCTTCAGGTCTTTAATGTCCTTATTGAACTGATCGTTACTACTTACCGCTAGCATTGTTCCGTTAAAATAGGTAAAGTAATACCATGTTGTAGGATCTGCTTCAAGGTAAATATCAAGAACATCTTTCCCCCTCTTTTTTGTTACCTGCACCTTGCCGTTCATATAACGAAATATCTCAGTCCTCTGGATATTTCCAATACCAATCATTCCTTCCGATAAATACGCTTTGAGCTGCTTGTTGTAACTGAGCTTTACATCGTTCAGCACAAGATTTTTCTCAAGCTCATCAGGAAACTTTTTGTAATTACCGTAAATGTTCAATTCCGATAATGCTTTATCAGCCCTTTCCTTGCCTAACAATTCTATCATTCCATGATTAAATAAATCTCCTTCAAACGGTGTTGGACTTAAACTACCCAGGTACAACTCAAAATCTTTAGCCATTTTTTTGATAGCACTGCTTTCAAAGAAGAAGTCAATCACCATCATCAGATTAAAATTTATACTGTCATTTACCGAGCTGTGCTGGGCATTTCCAACACATTTTAATTTCACCTGACCAAGATCTGAGCTTATGTTATAATTTCCCTCGGTGTTAACCAGGCAATTATTTGTATTCAAACTAACATAATTACCAGGCAAGCTCATCTCCTGTAATTTTTCCTTATTGGAAATTTCGTACATGGCATTTTCCTTATCAAAAGTTAACACACCATCCGCTTCAATAACATCTTTTGAGCTTCTTGCGCCTTGCAACGACAGGAATGTTGAATAAACCATGTTTGTATCAGCATTGTAAAACAAACCTGTTCCCACTGCAGCGCCATTCATGTCTACCGCTTTACTTGGAATAGGAATTTGAATGTCTTTTGGATCAATTTCTCCGCTAAATTTCAGATAAGATTTTCCAATCCTGCCACACGCGTGAACAATTTTAGTTCCGCCATCAAACGTTAGGAACTGCTGAGATGCCAGCAAATAAACTTTTCCTGCAAAACTAAAATAGTCGTTGAATTTGAAGTTTTCCTTTTCAGGAATCTCACCTTCGGATATTGTCTGCCCGGTAGTATCCGGCTTAATTGTTTTAAAATTTATCAGATAAGGTTTATCGTTTTCATCCAGGTACTGGTATTCGCCACTTGCCAGATAACTTCTTCGGCCGAAAATATTAGTTGTAGCGTTACGAATATTATGAAACTTGGTTACGGTATTCGCAAGAATTGATGACTTTCTGAGCGTATCCATAACCGCGTTCTTAAAAATAGTTACATCCCCGTTATCCGGAAAAACACGGGCATCCGCCACATCTATATAAGGCACATTTTTACAGTTAATAATATATTTTCTCAAATTATACTTGGCGCCAGGTGCATAAAAGCGTAAGGAATCCTGTTTCGGATGTATGCTAATAAACTCCGGCCCTTCCAAATCCAGACCACTCTCAGATTTATCAGTATCCAGCTTTTTCTGCGTATCGCCGAGTTCGATATCTTCCGCGTCCATGTACCACTTAAAACGATCCATAAAAGCGATATACTGGTTTTTGTCAAATTTCACGTAGGAAGCTTTCCCATTGGTTACAAATTCTCCTATTCGTGCATCAAAATCAATTTTTGCGTTTACGTTTACCGTACTAAATGTAAAACCTTCTTCTTCAAAAGCCTTTAAGTGAAAGCTACAGGTATCACTAAAAAATTTTCTCTTTACAAATAATATTTTGCCTGCTATTAGATCAGCTTTTTCAAAATCAACACGGCCATTTCCGGTGAGTTCTTTATTGGTAAGATCAAAACGTCCTCTAAAGCTTACTTTTTCCTTATATGCGATAAAAGGCTTTTTTATGTCTTTCGCCTGAAGGATTTCTTTATATGGCATAAAATGAAGTCTCACCGTATCGCCATGTGCGGTGGGAAATTCAGGAGCATCTCCTTCCTTAACATCAAATGTTGACGCGAGACCGTTGGCACTATCAGGAAAAAACATAAGATCAGGAATTACTGAATGGCTGGAACTAAAATCGAGATCACCACCTCCGCGCAAACCTTTATTACTTAAACGTATTTCCTTGTTGTATTTAGCTTTTCCTCCATAAACCGGAAATCCTTCCGGGGGGGTTTGCCTGATGAATCCCAGCGAGTAATCTGCCTGCAGGGTTAGCTTTTCTTTAAAATCAGGGAATATTCCCGCAGAAGAAAAAGTTCCGTCAAAACGCAAACGCTCGTTACGGAAGTTGTCAAGACTATCAATACTGAAGGGCTCCAGTTTAAAATAAAATTTATCCCTGTTATAAACACCCTTAAAAATTTCACGTTTATCATAGAAGGCATAACTCTCCTTGAAACTCTGAAAACTAGGAAAGGTTGGCGCCTTGCCCCAGCCGCTCTTATTCTTTGGCGCATCAATCCTCAGCTCGCCATTTACATTTTCTATTAGTGTTTTAACCTTCTTGAAAGGAATGTTACCATTTGCATCAGGTTCGTTTGCCTCCACAAAAATTTTAATGGAGTCGATCGTTTTCATTTGGATCTTAAACTGCTCATAGTCAAAAAGAAAATCCTTTCCAACAAACTCAAATTTTCCGGAAGCTACCGTTCCATTAAATTCCATTTCTCTGTTTTTCTTTAACTTCACTTCCCCGCGCTTGGGAAACACAAATACTTTTTGCGTATCGCTTAACAATATGGACTTAACCCCGCGAACCGTTATATCATAATTAAGAAGGTTCATTGTTGCGTTGTCCAGCCTTTTACCTGAAGCGGTGTCTGTTTTGTTACCGGTAACTGAATGGAGAGTAATAACATCATAATCGTGCTTATGCTTAATGTTATCCGCATAATCAAACAATCGCTGACGAACAGTGATCAAGTCTGTTTCAGGATCGTAATAAATAAGGCCGTATATAGCCATTTTAAAAATTATCGGTCGCAGATCATTGGCCAGATATTTGATATACTTAGCGAAATCAACAACACTAAAAGTTTGCAGCTTGTTTGAGATGTTGTAATATTCGATCATTTTTGTAACCGGACTAACAGTCTCACTGCCCCGGATTACATCAATTTTTTGCTGAGTAAAAAAATCGGCTGATTCAAAAAAGGCTTCTCCCTGAAAGTTATTCGGCAAAAAGTTAAAAGCGATTAGCGGTTCATCTATTTGCCACAACAACTGTTCAAAATACATGTCGTACTTGTGATATGAATTTGTGAATGGCACCTTTTGCAAACCATCTTCACCTCTTAAAATAGTAACTAAACGTTTTTCTACCTGGTAGGTAAAACTTAATCCCTGGTGATAGATTGTATCTTTATTTAAAAAGAATTTAATGGCGCCCGGATTTGCAACAATCTTATCCTTGCTCATTCCGAACGCTCTCGCGCTTACCTCAAGAAACTTCGCGTTATTGCGGCGGAAAATAATCCGTGCGGGATTAGTACTGGATCCTGAACCAACAAATTTAGCCCCACGCATACCAAAACCACCGTCATAATCCACATCAGGATAAATATTTTTTACCAGTAAGCGCTTGCTGTAAGAATCAAATCTTGGATACGTTTTTTCCTGGTTTTCGGTTATTATACGGTCTGCTACCCTACCGGTTTGTGGTTTATCAAAAAATTGTCTTCCAACAAACACCGCTGAGTCACTTGAATAGTTGCCGGTTTTGCAATCAATATTGTATCGTTTTATTGTTGCATAAACTTCATTATCTAGTCCCGCTCTTGCCCAACTTACCTTACCGCCCTTGCCAATAAAATGTCCGTTAGTTGGATAATAAATTCCTGTTGTTTGCTCTATTGCAATACTGTCACCCCTCGGATTAACGCCTACAAGCGTAATGTTATTAAAAACAACTTTTGGAATAGAATCATATTCGAATTTATAACTTGATTCAACGCTATAATACGCGTAAGCGGATGTTCTGTAAAAAACATTATTCTTAAAAATATTTTCACTCATTTCAAAGAATTCCTGAACCCCGCGGTTTGACTTTCCTTTCAATATCTTGTCAACACAATTCTGCCAGTTCTCAAACTCGTCAATAGATTTTTGCGACTGGATGCTGTTTAGTAATGTATTGAAATATCCATAGAAAAACGGATAAGGCTTCATACGTCTGGTGAGCATGGCGTTTGCCGTTTTAATTGAAACCTCTTTATAGTACCCGGCAATTACATTCTCTTTCCAAAGCTTATCAAAATTTTTCATGTAAGCGCCGGCCTCTTCCTTATTTACCGTGTTCTCATAAAAATAAGCCGCAAGATCTTTTACAAATTTATTTGTATCGTTCGCAAACTGAGAAATTTTTTGAGCTCTTAACTGGATTGAAACAAGCAGTACAATAATTATTACTGAATATCTACCTGGGGATAATAACATAAAAATAGCTGTTAACTGAACCAAATATAACGAAAAGCTACAAAAAACCGGCTATTAAAGAGAGGAACGAATGTTAATTAAAAAAGCCAAATCGTAGGATTTGGCTTTTACAAAAATGTAACGGATAATTAATTTACTATTAAAATTTGTTTTGTGATTTGCTTTGAATCACTTGCGATTTGAAGGAGATAATTTCCGGCACTTAAACCAGCCGGAATCATAAGATCTACTGTGTTGTTTCCTGCAGCCAGGTTCATTCTATTAGAAAGCACAGCCACTTCCTGACCATTAACCGAAAATAATTTAATTGTAACTGTTAGTGCGGCAGCAGAAGAAAGACTTACATATAGCTTTTCTTTTGCCGGATTAGGAAACACGTTAACATTATTGAGGATAACTGAGTTTTGCTCAACTCCTGTTGCAGCACTAACAGCGATTTGACCTTTCATTCCCATAGGACCATGGATCTGACATACATAATAAATTGTACCCACTGTACTTACTGTGAAAGTATAATCGCTTGTTTTTACTCCCCATCCGGAGCTAAGACTCGAGGTTCCGCTTGCCGCCCACGTTGTTTGATCAACTTCAACCAAAGGATGATTACCGTTGGCCTGAATAGTTATAACATCGCCAACATTTACGTTTAAAGTGGCGGGGGAGTATGAATTCCCAACAATGGATACGGTAAAAGAGGCTGCATTAATTCCTGCAAAGGCCATTATGGCCAATAGTGTTAAATAGACTTTTTTCATATTTTTTATCTTTAAGTTGTTATAATTTAAATTTAGCTCATTTTCAGTAATGAGAAAATTTGGGCTATTCGTTAAAATGAATAAATTATTTAATAATTCATAGCCTGTTTAGCGTATTATATCTACCTTTAACCGATTATTTTTAGTATGTCAGTCATTAATTATAGTGAGCAGTTAACCACGGTTCAAACTGCAAAAGATCTTGGTTTATTACCCGAAGAATTTGAAAAAATAAAATCAACATTAGGGCGAATCCCAAACTTCACCGAGCTTTCCATATATTCAGTAATGTGGAGCGAACATTGTTCCTATAAAAACTCCATCATTTGGCTCAAAACCCTTCCAAAAGATGGTCCTCACATGCTTGCAAAGGCCGGTGAGGAAAACGCGGGGCTTGTTGATATTGGGGATGGACTTGCCTGCGCTTTTAAAATTGAAAGTCATAATCACCCAAGCGCCCTTGAACCATATCAGGGGGCAGCTACAGGAGTTGGTGGAATTAACCGTGATATTTTTACAATGGGGGCAAGGCCTATTGCTCAATTAAATTCATTACGTTTCGGAGATATTAATTCTGAAAAAACAAAATGGCTGATAAAGGGTGTAGTAAAAGGAATTGGTGATTACGGAAACGCGTTTGGAATTCCTACCGTTGGCGGCGAGGTTTTCTTTGACGATAGCTTTAATGTAAATCCTTTGGTAAATGCAATGAGCGTTGGCATTGTTAAGAAAGGCGAAACGGTAAGCGCTACATCTTACGGTGAAGGTAATCCTGTATTCATTGTTGGATCTGCCACCGGAAAAGACGGAATAGCCGGAGCGGCTTTTGCAAGTAAAGATATTACTGAAGAATCTTCAAAAGATCTTCCTGCGGTTCAGGTGGGCGATCCTTTCCAGGAAAAACTATTGCTGGAAGCCACTCTTGAAATTATTAAAACCGGCGCTGTTATAGGCATGCAGGATATGGGCGCCGCCGGAATTACCTGCAGCACCAGTGAAATGAGCGCTAAAGGCGAACATGGCATGGAAGTATGGCTGGATAAAGTTCCAACAAGGCAGGCAGGCATGCATCCTTTTGAAATTCTTTTAAGCGAATCTCAGGAGCGTATGCTTGTTGTAGTAAAGAAAGGCCGCGAGCAGGAAGTTATCCGCATATTTGATAAATGGGATTTAAACTGCGCTCAGATTGGCGTTGTAACCAAAGGCAACAGCTTAAAATATTATTTCCATGGTGAACTGGTTGCTGAAGTTCCAGCAGTATCATTGGTGTTAGGTGGAGATGCGCCTGTGTATAAAAGAGAGTATAAAGAACCTGCATATTTCGCGGAATCAAAAAAATTTGAAATTAATTCGGTAAAAGACGTTACCGATCTTAAGCCAGTGATGAAGCATCTTGTTTCTCATCCTAATATTGCAAGTAAACGTTGGATATATAATCAGTACGACAGCATGGTAGGCACTGTGAACATGAGTACCAACAAACCTTCTGACGCTGCAATTGTAAATATTAAAGGAAGCAAAAAAGCTTTGGCTATGAGCGTTGATTGCAACAGCCGTTATGTAAATGCCGATCCTGAAACCGGATGCGCTATTGCTGTATGCGAAGCGGCCCGCAACATTGCCTGCAGTGGTGGCGTTGCAAGCGCCGTTACCAATTGTCTTAATTTTGGTAATCCTTATAATCCTGAAGTTTACTGGCAATTTGTTGGCGCAATAAAAGGAATGGGTGCCGCATGCACAAAACTTCAAACTCCTGTAACAGGAGGTAACGTTAGTTTTTATAATCAGTCGAGCTACGAAGGGCCGGTATTTCCTACCCCAACAATTGGAATGATAGGTATTGTTGAAGATAAAAAACATCAGACAACGCTTAACTTTAAAAATGAAGGCGATCTGATTTATATTGTTGGCGAACAGGTTAACGATATTGCTTCATCTGAATATTTATTTTCTTATCACAAAATCAAAAATACACCTGCTCCGTACTTTAACCTTGAAGAAGAATACGCTCTTCACAAAGCAATAAACTCGATAATTAAAAAAGGTGTTGTAAAAAGCGCGCATGATATTAGCGATGGCGGATTATTTATTACACTTTTCGAAAGTGCATTACACGGTAATTCTGGTTTTGAGATTAAATCAAACGCTTTAAGAAAAGACGCGTTTCTTTTTGGAGAAGCTCAAGGCCGTGCAGTTATCAGTATTTCATCGTCAGATAAATCTGTATTTGAAAATGAATTAAAAACCGCGGGCGTTCCTTTCGAAAATATTGGAACTGTAAAGGGCAAGGATATTGTTATCGACGGTACTAATTATGGAAGCGTTAAGGAGTTTGCCGAGCTTTACAATACAAGTATTGAAAGTAAATTAAATTAATCTGTTCTGCAGCAATGCCAAGTAAACTTCAGAAGTTTGAGGAGTTCAATTCCTTTACTAATTGTTTTACTCTTTATTTTGAAAACATTTCCACAGGCCTTCCTTTAAAAGGAAAATGGCGGGAAAATTTTTTTAAGAACATTCATCCTGTTGTGCTGGAACTCGGCTGTGGTCGCGGCGAGTACACAATTGGTCTTGCTGAAAATAATCCCGGCAAAAATTATGTTGGGGTTGATATTAAGGGAAACCGCATTTGGACCGGAGCAAAGCATGCCATTGAGAATCAATTAAACAATGTTGCATTTGTTAGAACACGTATCGATTTTATAGAGCACTGTTTCGGGCCAGAAGAAGTGGATGAGATTTGGATTACTTTTCCTGATCCGCAGCCTCAAAAAACACGTGTGCGCAAACGTCTTACAAATCCAATTTTCCTTGATCGTTACAAGAAATTTTTGAAGCCGGGAGGGGTCGTGCATTTAAAGACGGACAACACCGGTTTTTATGAATATACTCTTGAAGTGATTAAAGAAAATAATTTACCACTCATCTGGCATACTAATGATCTTTACAAGAACTGCCCTTCCAACAGGCAAGAATTGATCACAATTAAAACCTATTACGAAAAGCTATTTACCGCAAAAGGAGAAGATATCAAGTACATTTGTTTTAAATTAATTGGCTAAATTGGTCTTGCTTTATTATTTATTCGTCTGATTTTAATGCTTTTGGCCTTTTAAAATCCAAATAAATTCGCTTATTTTAATGTTTTGCAGTATTTGCCTAAATGGAAAAGCGCCCCTTACTTGAAGTCAGAAATTTAGTAACCCAGTTTAAAACCGAAGACGAATACGTTAAGGCCGTTAACGATATTTCATTCACCCTTCATAAAGGAGAAACCATTGGTATTGTTGGGGAAAGTGGTTCCGGAAAGTCAGTAACCTCGCTTTCCATCATGCAATTAATTCCTAACCCTCCGGGCAAAGTTACCGGCGGAGAAATCATTTATCATACCAAAGCCGGTAAAACAGTTGACCTGGTAAAGACAAAAAAGGATGAGATGAGTTCTTACCGTGGTAATGAAATTGCCATGATCTTTCAGGAGCCAATGACCTCGCTTAATCCCGTTATTAAATGCGGTCAGCAGGTAATGGAAAGCATACTCCTGCACCAGAAAATTTCAAAAAAGGAAGCCCGCGAAAAAACTCTCAGGCTATTTAACGAAGTGCAGTTGCCAACACCAGAGCTGATGCTGGATAGATATCCGCACCAGTTATCCGGCGGACAAAAGCAACGCGTAATGATTGCAATGGCTATGAGCTGCAATCCAAATATTTTGATTGCCGACGAGCCTACAACTGCCCTTGATGTAACCGTTCAAAAAACCATTCTTGACCTGATGCAAAAACTGCAACAGCAGCACAATATGGGCATTCTTTTTATTACTCACGATTTGGGTGTTATAGCCGAATTGGCTGATACTGTTGTGGTAATGTACAAAGGAAAAATTGTTGAACAAGGCCCGGTGCTTGAAATCTTTTCTAATCCAAAACATCCGTATACCAGAAGTCTTCTCGCGTGTCGTCCGCCTCTGGATAAGCGTTTAGTACGCTTACCCGTTGTTAGCGATTTTATGCGCCGCGGAGAGAATGGTGAAATTGTAGAGCTGAACAAGAATGTGATAAGTGCCGTTAACAGTCTTGCGGTAACGTCTGACGAAAGGAAACAAGCTCACCTGGAACTTTATAAACGCGATAAAATATTAGAGATACAAAATCTGAAAACCTGGTTTCCGGCAGAAAAAACGCTATTTGGAAAGGTGCTATCATATACAAAGGCGGTTGATGATGTTTCTTTTGATGTGTATGAAGGCGAAACATTAGGGCTTGTTGGGGAAAGCGGTTGTGGTAAAACAACGCTCGGCCGCTCTATTCTTAAACTAAGCGAAGCGCATGATGGTAAAGTCTTTTTCAGAAGACAGGAACTGATACGCATGAAGGAAACGGATTTCAGGGAGATACGCAGGAATATGCAGATCATTTTTCAGGATCCATATTCATCGCTTAATCCCCGTATTACTATTGGCGACGCTATAATGGAACCAATGAAAGTTCACGGTATTGGATTATCAAGCAGAGAAAGACGCGACAAAGTTTACGACCTACTTAAGAAGGTTGGTTTGGAAGATAAATATTTTAATCGTTATCCTCATGAATTCAGTGGTGGCCAGCGCCAACGGATCTGTATAGCTAGGGCGCTTGCATTAAATCCACAATTTATTATTTGTGATGAAAGCGTGAGCGCGCTGGACGTAAGTGTGCAGGCACAGGTTTTAAATTTATTGAACGATCTGAAAAAAGAATTTAAGTTCACATATATTTTTATTAGTCACGATCTGAGCGTGGTGAAGTTTATGAGTGATCGCATGGTTGTGATGCAAAAAGGAAAGATAGAAGAAATGGGCGACGCGGATGAAATCTATCACAATCCTAAATCTGATTACACTAAGAAATTAATTAATTCAATTCCAAAGGGATCAATTGACGATATAAAAAAATCCATCAGCAAAAAAGAGCTTAATTTAATCGCCCCTTAAATTTTCGTCAGCATTATCTTTGTAATCGCTTTTATTTCCGGTGATCTTTATATAAAATCTTAAGGCTTTAACTATAGTATTAGTTTATTTTTGGTACTTTAACGCTTAAGCATTTTATTAACCATTTCTATGTGGGATTTCCTTAAACAGCTAACAGACCCGCAAAGCATCATTCAGTATGGTGGTTTATGGTTATTACTGTTTGTTATTTTTGCAGAAACAGGTTTACTTATCGGCTTTTTTCTTCCGGGCGATAATCTGATTCTGTTGGCAGGAATTTTGTGCAAAGCCAAACCCGAATTATTAAAAGTTAATTTTTTTGCTCTCGTTACGTTAATGATTCTTGCCGCAGTAATAGGAAATACAGTTGGTTATTGGTTTGGCAAATCGGTTGGCGAAAAGCTTTACAACAGAAAAGACAGTCTACTGTTTAAAAAACGTCATCTTGAAATAACAAAACATTACTACAATAAATATGGAGGGAATCTCACCCTAATTATAGCAAGGTTTTTACCTGTTGTCAGAACGTTTGCTCCGGTTATTGCCGGAGTAATAAAAATTGATTTCGCCAAGTTCATGTTCTTTAATATTATTGGCGCCATTGCCTGGATTGTTAGTCTTTCCACTATTGGTTATTTCCTTGTACAGGCGTTTCCTCAAATAACCAATTATATGAGTTATATTTTTATTGCATTAATAATATTAACCGCCTTGCCAGTTATAAGACTTGTAACTAAGAACCGGAGACAAAAAACCTCTTAAGTTTTTTATAAAATAATAGTGCCGCAATGCAGCCAAAAGTATTGGCAACAAAATCCTGCCAGTCTGCACTACGGTTACTGAAAAGTTTTGCCTGCATAATTTCCAATGCACCTCCGTAAATAATACAAACTATAACAAGGACTACTGTAACGAAAAGACTTAAGCGCTTTTTTAAAGAGTACGATATTGCGAACGCGCATAAAATAAAAAAGATTGCTGCATGCACCCACTTATCAATGCTGAGCAGATCAAGCCACGATGCAGTTGGTATATACTGCCCGGGAGTAGCGCATAAAATTAAAATTACAATTGACCATACGATTAAAAGCGCTCCGGGAAAATTATACAGTAAACGTTTCAACTAATTTATAAAATAAAAAACCCTTTCCGTGTTGGAAAGGGTTTGTTTGATTACCTGTTTTTTAAACTCCTATCAGCTTTTTGTAAGCTTCTGCGTCAAGCAGTTCGCTAAGTTGTGCCGGATCAGTTATTTTGATTTTGATCATCCAGCCTTTTCCATAAGGATCGGCATTAACACTCTCAGGAGCAGAATCAATATCTTTATTCACTTCCAGAACTTCGCCAGTTACAGGCATAAAAAGGTCGCTTACTGTTTTTACAGCTTCAACCGTTCCAAACACTGCTTCTTTATTAACTGTTTCACCAACAGTATTTACATCTACATAAACAATATCGCCCAACTCGTGTTGCGCGAAATCAGTAATACCCACTAACGCTTCGTTACCGGTAACTTTTACCCACTCGTGGTCTTTGGTATACTTTAAGTCTGAAGGAAAATTCATAAGTCAAATTTTTTTAGAGATACAAATGTAATTGTTTGTTTGAATAATCAAACGTTTTTTCGCCAAAATTTATACCATGTTACTGGAAGTTAATCCTGAGGCTAAATCCGCCTGTAGCGTTAGAGGTTGGGAATGAAGCCGAAGTTTGAGGCTTAGTACGAATCCAGTCGTAGAATATCCTTAAATTAATGTTTTGTGTGAGTGCGTAATCGGCCGAAGAACGTAGTGTAATAATGTTGGTTCCGCCTGTTGGAATACTGATTCCATCAGACACACGGCGAATCACTGAAATATTATTACGGAAACTCAAATCAAGCTTTAGGGTTAAATTACTTTCAAGGGTTTTTCCCTGAATCTGAATTTTTTTGAAACGCAGTTTCGGATACATGTAACCTAAGCCTACAATGTATTCCTGGCCTTTAGTCTCAATTATCTGCAATCCGGAAATATTCAGGCTTGTTGTTTTATCACGCTTCGTTTCAACATTTGCCGACCAACCCTGTTTTACAAACTGAAAATCAAATTTGATTAAAGGTGCAAATGCTTCGGTTAACGTAACCGAGTTCATCAGATAATAAGGAACAAAATTAGAATTGAGCGCAACTGAACCGGATGAAACAGAAACCGGTGCCCTGAAATTTTGAGTACTTCCGTCAGGATTAAACAGTAAGTTGTTTGAAAAGCCATTAACATTATAACTGCTACGATAGCTATGACGCACAGTAATAGTTCTGAAAGTTTTTTTCATGAGAGGAATTTTACCAAGTCCATCCCATGTAACAGTCCAATTTGGCAAAGGCAAAGAAGGAAACGGATTTGTAGTACTGAAGTTTTTAATCTTTCTTCCGGTATACGTTTTATAGAAAGCGCCAACCAATACATCCTGCTGGTTATCCTGATAGCCGTCGATATAGCTTGAATTAAAGCCCTGCGGGGTAAGGTATTGCTTTTCGCCGTCCGAATGAGGATTAGAAGCGCCAAGCTCATTCGCGATATTACGACGCTCGTCAAGAAACTCTTCAAATAGTTTAGATTCCACTCCTTTGCCTGCATCAGTAAAGGAGCGGAAGAATGTAAAGGTTGTAATATTAAACGATCCTGTTTCATTTCTGCTAACATGAAAATCAAACCCCTGGTATAAAGTGTCGGGCTTATGATAGATCATGTATTCGCTTACATTTTTACTCAGCTTATAATTTCCGTTTAACTCAATCTTAAAACTACCATGAGGTTCTATACTCGATCGGTAAGAGAAATCTCGGCTTGTAACTTCAGTATAAGGTGTGGTTTGCAGAGGCAATTGCGCAAGCCAGCCGTTATCAGCGCTACGCTCACGTATTCTTGCATCATACCATCCGGTTGTAAATAAAAAGCCCGGTGCCTGATTCTCACGAAAATCCATACCCATGTATTGCGAACTAGGCCTGAAATTCGGAACTCCTTGTCCACCTGTTAGCTGATAATTTATCGAAACGTTTTTGATCATCATAATTCCCCGTGCGAGGAATTCTAATATATCTTTAAAGTTCTCGTCCTTTTTAGGATTTGTACTATCAGTGAGCGCAATATTAGATCCTTTTGCGCCCGGAACAGCCGAAGCAGGTGTTTTACCAGGCACATTAAGTTTGCCACCAGTTTTTCCGGTATTCAGCTTTTTAAAATATGGTATTTTATTATAGAGCTGAATCATATTAAAGTTACCTGTAAAATTGTGTGAGTTGGTGTTCTGAATTGTATTGCCAATACTATCAGCAGCGGCAAAAGGGCGACGATTCCACGTGTAGGTTCCGCCGTAACGGTAAGTTAAAGTGGCAAAATCAAACACAGGTATTTTATTGATTGGAACATTAACATTTAAATTCATCTGCTGCCTGTAAACTGTGTTTTCACCAAAACGACCGTACTGATCTGTTCCCGGCCTCCCATTTAGGAATATGTCTATTATCGAATCGCGGTTCTCTCTTTGTTTTGGTCCAACTTCACCAAGCGGCTCTATAACCCGGCCTTCATTAGTTGCAAGAAAATCAAACTTAACAGACTTGCTCAGATCCCAGCGTAAGTTGTAAGACCGGTTAATCATAAAGTTTTTATTGAACAGTGTAGGATTTTCAAAATCTTTGGCGCCGGCATAAAGGCCTGTGATATCACGGTTTTTCAAAGCTGAGAAATTCCTGTTTACATCCATTGAAGCACCAAAGCTATTTGGCATCAACTGAAGATTAAAATCGCGAATAAGGGCAAACCATTTATTGCTGAATATTTTTGTTTTGCTGAATGGCTTAAACGAATAAGGATTTTGAATAGAATAAGCGTATTGAAGATTGGCCCTATACTGCCTGTTTGTATTCGATTCAACGTTTACACTTCGTTTGAAGATTTCGGTATAAGCATACGTTGCCGAAAAATTTCTAACATCCCACGGCATCGGTTTCGCGTCCTTGCGTTTGAAACCTTCAATGCGGACATTGGTAAGATTAAACCCTTTTCTTTCAGTGAAGTCAAGCGTCTTGCTTTTTACATCTGTTTTTTGCTCCTTGGTTATATTATCATTTTTGTCCAGGTCTTCCATTTTCACATCCGGATCCAATGGATTAAACAGAGGCGTGATAATTGTTTGGCCATAATTGTAAAACACCGGTAAACTTATTTTCCAGTTGGTTGGGAAGAACTTGCCACCATTTACGTTGGCACTCATATCCCAATTAAAATTCGTCTCTTTACTTCTTTCATTAATTTTCTTTTCTACACTTCCCCAAAAAGGAGTGCTGTATGTTCCGGCCAGTGAAACCATACCAAGGTCAGCCAGCTTCGCCTGCACCTGGCCGGTAGTTGCCCAGCCGCCAGCATTATTGAAATCGGTTAACCTTAATTCATTAATCCAAACCTCAACGCAGTGGGCAAGGTTGTCATTTCCTTTAGGATTGCGGATACCAACCATTATACTTTTAACGGTGCCAAGATTAGGATTACCTACCACAGTTACTTTATAACTACCGAAATCTTTTGTGTATGGCGTTGTAAGTTTGTTGAGTTCGCTGAAGTAACCAAACTTTATATTACGCTCATCTTTAACAACACTAATATCTTTAAATTTAAAATTCACTTCGTTGTCGGATGGCCAAACCTGGTACTTTGCATCGCTGCTGTTAGGATCATATACTCCCTTAGGAGTTAATTTCAATGGCACTTCATATTCATAAAAGTTATTGTTATAATCAGTTCCAACTCTGAAGAACAATGTTAGGTCGCCATCATTAAGTGGAATATCATTTAATTTTTCAGCATGCACATTCATTTTAATATTCTCAAACATCCTGGTATCAAGTTCAACATTTTTAAATATCGCGCGACTGTCGCCATCTTTTAGGTTACACGCCCTCAACTGTAAGGCCTGTTCGTTTTGTAAAACAAGATTGGTTGTTTGAACATTTTGCTGTTGTTGAATATCCGGCGGCAAAATATAATTCACCGGTGTTTTGGTTCCATTTTCCTGAAGGCTTACTGCCGATACGTCAAATGAAGTGGAGTTGTCATCATTTGCAATATATTCTCCGGTTTGTTTCAAATCAAACTGATAACGTCTCCAGTCGCTGCGAACCAGTTCAAACCTGGCTAAACGTAATAACACAGGGCGATCAAACCCTTTCATGTAAACACGCATGAATCGGATTGAATTAAAACCTTCAATTCCTCCAACAACATTCTCAAATTGTGAAATTGGAATTTTAAACTGATACCATTTAACCGTTTTATTAATTCCTCCGAAATCAGCGGTTCCGTTAAACGCGTCAACAATAAAGTTTGTCCCAACCGCATTATCATTAATATCCTGAGGAGAAACCTTAATGTGGTACTGATAATAATTTTCCGTTTCGCTTAATGTATTGTCTTTATTAACATCTTCTATATTAGGCAAGGTGTTTGCATGACTGGTATTGTAACCTTCATTATTGGTATTTTTATATTGCTCTTCGGTTGGCTGATTACCTTCTACATTATTATATTTTGAATAACGTTCTAATGTTTTTGACTGAGCCGCATCGTAATCGTCGTCCCTGAAAAAATTATAATCATCGCTTGAAGGGTCACTTAAAAATTTATTTAATGCGTCAGGTAAAATACCCGGAAAATTTTGAATATCTGACACTGCCGTGCGGAATCTCCAGCGTTCTGCGTCATTACTCAATCCGTCGTACCCCACATCCTGGAACGGCCTGTCGTTGTTATCCTGAGAGAAAGCATTTACAGTTGCCGGAATAATGGGAAAATTACCAACGTTGTTGGAATCTATTGGAAGATTGCTTGAAAAGCTGGATTGTCCAGGCAATCCATTTTCATACATCATCCTTCCATCCTTAATAATATCCTCAGAAATATTTCCAAGGTTTATATAAAGATCACCGGAAGGCAACTTGGTTTTATCAAAATCAGGATGTGTTGCAACATCATAATCCTCGTTAAATGGATCCATTAACCAGAACTGAATGTATTCAACGTTGGCTGCCTGAAAGTCGTTGGTTTCTAACCTGCGCATGATTCCACCCCATCGGCTTTGAGGATTTTTTAACGAACCATCAGAATTAATACCGGCTGACATTGCTGTTTGATTCACATCATAGTTATACGGACCGCGTTCTGACGGATAAAACCCGAGATCCAGTACCGGAAGAACAATCTGCTGACCGTTAGGCGGGGTTTTGCCGGGAAATAATTCTGTTTCAAAAACCTGGCGCCACATATTGTTTGAGAAAATGTTATTGTTATAATATGAAGGCGTTGTGCCCGATTGTGAACGGGTAAACATTGGGTCAATACTATACCAGTTAAATCGTGCGCGGTTTTTTCCGGTTTCCATGGAGTTAGTTGTTGATCCCTCAGGAAACAAAGATGGCTGCCCCTGCGGAACACTGGCGAGAAACCACGCGTTAGGGCTGCGCACATCAATTACAGAAATAGAACCTTCAAAATCATCGATATAAGAGTTGCCGCTTCTACCAATAGCTTTGGCATTGCCCGGAAACAGTTTTGCGGCCTCTCCACGCAGATTAATAGTACTCATCTCTTTCGTACTGAAAAGCGGAAGTTTATCAAGGAAGCGCGTTAACACAGGCGCGTCTGTCTTATAGCTAAAATCAAGCCCGGCAACAATATTACTTACAGGTTCGTCTCCTATACTTACTTTTTGAGTAACCGGCCGCTCATTGAAACGAAGAAATGTGCCACCAAGTTTTAAATTACGCCCGGCGTTATAATCGAGTCTTGTTCCCCACAAACTTCTTTGCTGCACATTAAAGAGGGAGTTACTTTCAAGCGAAACTTTGATCTGTGCCCCGGAATTAAGAATACCTTCGTTAATTATCTTTACGCGGCCAAGAGTATAGTCAACTGTATAATCCGTATTTTCTGAAAGTGTAACTCCATTAGCTGTAACAATTACCGCGCCCTGCGGAATGTTTAGCGCGTTTAGCGCTATTTCTGAACCGGAGGCAGATTTATAACTTCCTTTTATCTTGTATCTGTTTTTACTTTGTATAAATGTTGCAGCTGTTTTTGTTGAATCATACAATTCATTAAAAATATATTTGTTGGCGTCAGGAAAATCACTTGCCGCGAATTTTGTGGCTAAGCTTCGCCCGAAAGGTTCAACGGTAGGAAGATAAACACGGCCATTATTAGGAAGAATGGTATAGTCCTTAATAAAATCAAAAACTCCGTCAGAAACAGGATCACCATTCACACTCAACTTATCACAATTCAAAACTCTAATGAGCTGCTGGCCATTAACGCTTCCGAAAGGAAGATATGGAACATCAACGCCGGTTTCAATGTTATTGTAAAAAACATCCAAACGAAAATCCTGCGCATTAAGATTGTAAGCGCCTAACGAATAAACGTTTTTCATCATCAGCTTCCACATCGGATGCTTTACGCTAACCGAAACGGTTTTTAATAATTTACAAACGAGTAATTTTGAGTTGTCCGGCACCTGATCACTGAATTCACCCACCTGGTATGTGCGACCGCCGTAAGTATATTGATATGAAACCGCAAGCGCCTGTTCATTACTGATTTGTTGATTTAAAGAGATAAAGCCGGTGCGCGGGTTAAAGAAATATTCTGTAGAATTTAATTTGCGTGCGTTTTGAATAACATTGTAATCACGTGACGGATCCATGTATGCGCCTCCGGCATTATTGGGATTATTAACCAGAGCGTTGGTCGCAAGAAGCGAGGATGCAGCCGTGAAATTTCGTGAAGCAAGAATACCCGAGGAAGGATTGGTTAGAAGTGAATACAAACTGTTTGCCCCGTTATGCGGATGCACGCCGGCGCTATCCTTTATCGCATAAGCAGAATTGCTAAGTCCGCCAGCCACAAGAAGCCCCGGCCATACGTTACTGGTATCTTCGCCAAGATCTTCAAAAGCAACCACATTTCTTGTCTGTTCCGCGTTACCGTTAATGTTCAAAACATATACTTCCACTTTAGTGATTACAATTGGCGTGTTAATCACCGGAAGGGTACTCATCCAGTTATCATAATTGTTACGGAAGTAATGACCAAGGAAATAGTGTTTGTTTTGCTCGTAATTGTCTGCGTTGATATTAAACATTTGGGTTTGCGCCCCACCCTGCACGGTTACTTCCTGCTTTTTACCTTTCTGTTGCGAGAAAACAGTAGTCATCATTAACCGGCCAAACTGCAACTGCGTTTTAAATCCAAATAAAGTTTGGCTACCGCTAATGAGTGAACTTTGCAGCGGCAATGTTACGTTACCTGCTTCAATTTTTTTAATGATCTCATCTTCATATCCTGTGTAATCAAGCTTTACCTGGTTTTCCCAATCGAACGAAGCTTCTGTATTATAATTGGTAGTTACTTTTAGTTTATCGCCAATCTTACCCAGCAAATTTAACTGGATACGCATGTTGAAATCGAAGTTGGTGATCTTCTGCTGACGCTGCGGGATAGCAGGGTTCATGTTCTTGTTGCGGTTCAGTCCGAAAATAAGCTCTGCTGTACCTGTTGGTTTAATGTCAACAGTATTACCACCAAAAATACGGTCAAACAATTCGCTATGAACCTGCAGCTTTGGAACCATGCTTTTTCGCGGTTGATTGGCTAGTTCATCTGCGGCTACACGCGAACGCCAGTATTCGCGCATGGATTTTTTGAACATGTAATCCCTGTACTCCTTCATGTTCATGTAAGTTTCCGGACGGTAATCCAGGTCACCCATTTTTTGTTTTACATCGTACGTTCCTGTTTCGGGATTATACTGCACATCCGTTTTAATATTGGATGGATCATCAAGATAAAGCTTTGATTTAGGATTAAGCTGAAGAGGTTTGCCGCTATTGTCCTGAAATTTAAAAGGTAAGTCAGGGTCAGTTTGGGGTGTATCCTCAGGAAGTATAAAAGTAGTGCCCGACTTAATACCTGCAAAATCATTCTGTGGCTCATCTTTATGCGTTACCACTGCCATTAAACAAGCAGTGGTGCTACTAACCAGAACAAAATTTATAAGTCCACTAACCCTCACAGATTTCTAATATACTTTTAAAAGTTTTTTAATGCTGATTTAATCAATGTTTCTACATTTTCCGTACTGATACCCTGCTGCTTAATTGCTTTTTCCAAAGCTTTTTCAGCCGAGGCCTTCGGGAAACCAAGTGTTACCAAAGCCAATAACGCCTCATCCCTGTTTTTATTGTACGATGGAGTTAATATCTGGGAGATTCCTCCTTCGTGTTTTCCCATTTTTCCCTTAAGATCTACAACTATTCGTTGAGCAGTTTTATCCCCAATCCCTTTTATACTTTTCAGTAATGACACATTAGCCGTATTGATAGCCCCCGCAATTTCCGGCGCGGAAAGGCTTGAGAGCATTAACAGGGCGCTTGCTCCTCCTACTCCGCTCACAGAAATAAGTTTACGAAACAATTCGCGTTCCTCTTCATCGTAAAAACCGTAAAAACGGGGGTTATCATCGCGCACATAAACGCTTTCAATAAAAATCTGCGCTTCTTTTTGCTCACTCAGTTTGGAATATGTATTCAGGGAAATGAGTAAGCCATACCCCAGACCTCCGGCTTCAATAACAATATGCGCCGGGTTTTTAGAGGTAATGTGCCCTTTAATGTAGTTGATCAGTGACATCTTCTAAACTGAATGCTGTTACTTTTTATTTTGCGCGTCAACAACAGCAAGAATAATCATATTCACAATTTCCCTAACGCTGCTACCCAACTGTAAAACGTGAACCGGCTTGTTCAAGCCCATAAGTACCGGGCCAATTGCTTCAGCACCGCCAAGTTCCTGCATCATTTTGTAGGCTATGTTTCCGGCAGCAAGATTTGGAAAAATAAACGTGTTTACATCTTTATCCACCAGTGTGCTAAAAGGAAACTGTTCCTTCAATAAAGAATTATTAATTGCAAAGTTGGCCTGTATATCTCCGTCAACTACCAGCCCGGGATAATTTTTATGAAGTATACTAACTGCAGTGGCCACTTTATTTGGCACCTCTCCTGTTGCCGAGCCAAAATTGGAATAAGACAGCATTGCGATACGAGGTGTAATATTGAACTGTTTAACACAGTTGGCAGTAAGTACCGCAATGTCTGCAAGTTCTTCGGCGGTTGGGTCAGTATTCATTGTAGTGTCTGCAAAGAAATAAGGCCCACGTTTAGTTACCATCATGTACAAACCAGCCACTTTGCTTACACCCTGTTGCACCCCAATAACTTCAAGCGCTGGTTTTATTGGCTGTCCGTACTTACGGGTTAAGCCACTGATCATAGCGTCTGCCAGTCCTGTTTCAACCATCATAGAGCCATAGTAGTTCCTGTCGCGCATAAGTCTGCGCGCATCATATTGCGTTAAGCCGCGGCGCTGCCTTTTTCGCCAGAGAATATCCCCATAATCATTACGTTTTGCCTCATCTTCCGTGAAAGGATCTACAATAGGCATATCTCCAAGATCAATGTGGTTCTCCTCTGAAATTCGCTGGATTTTTTCCTTATTTCCAAGTAAAATTGGTTTGGCAATTCCTTCCTCACGCACTACCTGAGCGGCTTTCAGAATTTTGTAATTATCCGCCTCTGCAAACACAACGCGTTTAGGGTTATTTTTTGCTTTATTGGCAAGGCTTCTCATGAGCTTATTGTCCTTACCAAGCCTGTTTTCAAGCTCTGTTTTATAGGCCTCCCAGTCAGTGATTCGGTGTTTGGCTACTCCGCTTTCAATTGCGGCCTTGGCCACGGCCGAAGAAACAGTTGCAATAAGCCTGTTGTCTATTGGTTTTGGAATAATATACTCCGGACCAAAACTTAAATTTTTTGAACCGTAGGCAAGGTTTACATAATCGGGAACCGGTTCTTTTGCAAGCTCTGCAATAGCTTTGGTTGCAGCCAGTTTCATTTCTTCATTAATAGAAGTGGCACGAACATCCATTGCGCCTCTAAAGATAAACGGAAAACCAAGTACGTTGTTAACCTGGTTAGGATGGTCGCTACGACCGGTTGCTACGATAATGTCAGGCCTTGCAGAAATTGCCTCTTCATAAGAAATTTCAGGTGTAGGATTTGCTAGCGCAAAAACAATACAGTTTTTAGCCATGCTTTTTACCATATCCTGCGATAAAACATTTCCCTTTGAAAGTCCAACAAATACATCGGCACCTTTTATTGCCTCTTCTAAAGTTGTAACATTAGTTTTTTCTTTTGCGAAAAATGATTTGTACTGGTCAAGATCTGTTCTGCCTTTATGAATCACACCCTTGCTGTCCAGCATGGTAATATTTTCTTTTTTAACGCCAACCGCAATGTACATTTTAGCACATGAACTTGCCGAAGCGCCGGCGCCATTGATAACCAGTTTTACTTCCGATAATTTTTTGCCCGAAATTTCTACTGCGTTAATCAAACCTGCAGCAGAAATGATAGCTGTACCATGCTGATCGTCATGCATCAGTGGAATATCCAGTTCTTCCTTTAACCGGCGTTCAATTTCAAAACACTCAGGAGCTTTGATATCCTCCAGGTTAATCCCTCCAAACGTTGGCGCAATATTTTTTACGGTGCGAACAAACTCGTCAATATCCGTAGTGTCAACCTCAATATCAAACACGTCCAGATCGGCAAATATTTTAAACAGTAATCCCTTTCCTTCCATCACCGGCTTTGAAGCCAGAGCGCCAATATTTCCCAAACCCAGAACCGCGGTTCCGTTTGAAATTACAGCCACCAGGTTGCCTTTAGCTGTGTAGCGGTAGGCATCTTCCGGAGTTTTTTCAATTTCAAGACATGGCTCGGCTACTCCCGGGGAGTATGCCATAGTTAAATCGCGCTGAGTACTGTATGGTTTTGTTGGAATTACTTCGATTTTTCCGGGACGACCCTGCGAGTGATAGTCCAAAGCATCTTCTCTTCTAAATTTTGCCATATTTTTTAAAAAAACAGAAAACGAAAGTACGAATAATTTCCGTGGATTAATATAAGTTAAACGTCTGTGACCCAATGTATTAAAAATAATTTTCTTTAACACACTTACAAAAGATTCTGAAAAGCAAAGAGAATTAAAAACAATACCTTTGCAGAGTGATAGATAGCTTCACAGAGCACATACAGTCCCTCGTACGATCTTTACCAGAAACCCCCGGCGTTTATCAGTATTTCGATCAGGAAAACAATCTTCTTTATGTAGGCAAGGCCAAAAATTTAAGGAAGAGGGTTTCTTCATACTTTACCAAGGATCATGATAATGGCCGGCTGAGGTTAATGGTAAAAAAAATCTGCGACATTAAAACGGTTAAGGTTAATACCGAACTGGATGCTTTGTTGCTGGAAAACAATCTGATCAAAAGCCTGAAACCAAGATATAACGTGAATTTGCGGGATGATAAGACATATCCGTGGATTGTGCTGAAAAAAGAAAGGTTTCCAAGATTAATCTATACCCGTAATCCAATAAAGGACGGAAGCGAATATTTTGGTCCGTATGCCTCTGTTAAGCTTATGCATACATTGCTTGACCTGATCAGACAACTTTATCCTTTACGAACCTGCAGTTATGATCTTAGCGACCAGAACATTCAGAAAGAGAAATTCAGGGCTTGTCTTGAGTTTCATATTGGAAAATGCAAAGCCCCGTGTGTGGGTAAGCAAGGTGTGGAAGAGTACAACGAAAACATTGCTCAAATACGCCAGATTTTAAAAGGAGATCTTGGTTTTGCATTGCGGGACCTCAAGGCAAAAATGCAGGAAGCCAGCGCCTCCTATAGTTTCGAGCTTGCCGAAAATATCAAGAACCGTATTGATATTTTAAGCGCTTACGTTGGCAAATCAACAGTAGTGCATCCTTCGGTAACAAATACCGACGTCTTCAATATCATCAGCGACGAAAAAAACGCTTATGTACATTATTTCAAAATCAATAATGGCGCCATCATTCATGCTCAAACCATTGAGCTGCGAAAGAAAATGGAAGAATCGGATGAAGAATTATTGTTATTCGCTATTCTTGAATTTCGCAATCGTTTTCACAGCAATAGCCGTGATATTCTAGTGCCTTTTGAACCACAAATTTCTCTTCCAGGCTGTGAGTATATTATACCGAAAATAGGTGACAAAAAACACTTGATGGATTTGTGCTACAAAAATGCTCTCGCATATAAGCAGGAAAGAGAAAAACAAATTGCACTTACCGATCCGGAGCGGCACACAGAACGTATCATGAACCAAATGATGAAAGACCTGCGTTTAAAGGAACAGCCCCGCCGTATTGAAGGATTTGATAACAGTAACATTCAGGGATCATATGCGGTGAGCGCCATGCCGGTATTTATTGATGGTAAGCCCGCGAAAAAAGAATACAGACATTTTAATGTAAAAACTGTTGAAGGACCTGATGATTTTGCTACAATGGAAGAGGTTATTTACAGAAGATATTCCCGCGTTCTTGCAGAAAATTTACCCTTACCGCAATTGATAGTAATTGATGGTGGAAAAGGTCAGCTTGGAGCCGCGGTTGAAAGCCTTAGGAAACTAGGGTTAATGGGAAAAGTAGCCATTATTGGAATTGCCAAGCGCCTGGAAGAAATTTATTTTCCGGGCGATCCTTTGCCTTTGTATCTTGACAAAAGGAGTGAAACTCTGAAAGTAATTCAGCAAATTCGTGATGAAGCCCATCGCTTTGGAATTACTCACCACAGGAATAAACGCAGCCGCGAAACCTTCAAATCAGAACTCAGCGAAATAAAAGGCATCAGCAACAAAACTGCCGAAAAATTGTTGCAGGAATTAAAAAGTGTGAAAAACATAAAAGAAGCTACCCTTGAAGAGCTTGAAAAAGTAGTAGGAAAAAGCAAAGCAGGCATTGTTTACAATTATTTTGTTCAAAATAAAGTTTAAATTTATGCTGTGAGGCTAAACGTACTTATACTCCTGCTGTTTTTATCCCCGGTTCTTTTCTGCCAGAACAATCTTAATGTTGTTAACTTAAAAGGAGAATTATTCAAGGTTTATGTTAACGGGCAACAATTTAACTCAGTTTCTCAGGCCGGCGTTTCTATTCAAAATATTAAAACAGATAAGGTTAGTATTAAGATTGAACTTGATACTAAGCAATCTGTTGAAAATATTATATACCTTTTGGATAAAGGAAGGCCGGTTAACAACAAAGAATTTAACTATACTATTGAAACCGTTAAAGGAAAAACCATCCTGGTATTTGGTGGCATTTCTGAAATTCTTCCTCTGCCCGACCCGCTTATACCTGCTCCACCGGTAATTGATACCACTTCTAAATACAGGAATAATGTGCTTGGACACTACTGCGAGCTTAAGGATAGTAAACCAATTTACTTTAATAACATTCCAAAAACCGGAGCGTGTGCGGCTCCAATGCCTCTGGCTTATCTCAATTATTTGAACCTGCTTATGGTAAAGGCGCAAAGTGACGATGATAAATACCTTATTGCTGAAAATACCTGTAACAATAATTGCATAAGCGTTAGTCAGCTTAATAAAATCCTTTCCTACATTCCTTATGAGTTGGAAAAATTAAAACTCGTTCGCATTGCATATTTTCACCTCACAGATAATTACAATAAAAATAATCTCGACAGCGCGTTTAAATTAGAAGCCTCAAAATCAGAGCTTGGCACTTTCTTTAAAAATTCAGAGGATTACAAAATTAAAACAGGCGCAAGCTGCAAAGAAAGCTCGGCAGAAAACGAAATCAATGCCCTGGTCGATAAATTATCTATATACAATAACGATAGTGAAAGGTTTGCCGTATTTAAAAAGTCCTATGCCGATTATTGCTACACTTCGCAACACATAAAAACGATTTTAAGCAAGTTCATTCATGATCGTGAAAAACTTGACGCGGGCAAGCTCCTTTATTTTCATTGCATTGATAAGGACAAGTTTACTGAAATTGCAGATGTATTCTCATATAATACTTCAATTGCTGAACTGAATGAGTTTGTGGCCAAACAAAAAAACTAAGCTATGGAATATGAAATAAAACCTCAGAGTAAGTTTAGCCTTGGTTTAAAAGAATTGTGGTTATATAAGGAATTGTTTTACATGTTTACCTGGCGCGATGTTAAGGTAAAGTATAAACAAACTTTTCTGGGAGTTACCTGGGCCATTTTTCAGCCAATAGTTATGACCTTGTTATTTACCATGAGCTTTGGTAAAATAATTTCAGCTAACAGTAATTTAGAGATTCCATACCCTGTATTCGCGCTCAGCGGTTTTATAATCTGGAATATCTTTTCTTCAGGTTTGTCGGCGGCAGGAAACAGTATGGTTAGCAATGCCAACATTATAAAGAAGATTTATTTTCCGAGGCTTATTATTCCTGTTTCCTCTGTACTGGTATCGTTAATAGATTTCTTAATGGCTTTTATAGTTTTTATTCCGGTGCTATACTTTTATGATTGCGGATTTACTTTAAAAGCACTCATTTATATTCCACTAAGCCTCCTGCTCACCTGCCTTAGCACCTTTGGTCTCGGTACCTTTCTTGCTGCGGTAAATGTAAAATACCGCGACTTCCGTTACATACTTCCGTTTTTCATTCAGGCTTTACTGTTCGCAACTCCTGTTATTTATCCCATAAAAATATCGGGTAACGTTTTCTTTTTATTACTTATGAAATTAAATCCTATGAGCGCACCTATAGAATTGTTCAGGCACGCTTTTACAAATGACGCGCTGGATATACAAGGTTTGTTTATAAGCGTAGGGGTTTCATTCTTTTTATTTTTAGCGGGAATTTATTACTTTAGAAAAACAGAAGCATATTTCGCTGACCTTGCCTGATGAAGCCCATCCTGGAAATACAAAACATATCCAAAAAATTTCGTATCAATCACGAAAAGCATCCTTATTTAAGCTTACGCGACAGGTTTACAAATTTATTTAAATCGGATGCAACTACTGAAGACTTTTGGGCGCTTAAAGATGTTTCTTTTGAAGTAATGCCCGGGGATACAATTGGAATCATTGGAAAGAACGGGGCAGGAAAATCAACGCTCTTAAAAATACTTTCTAAAATTACACCCCCAACAAACGGAAAAATTATTTCGAGAGGGCGCATTGCAAGCCTATTGGAAGTTGGCACTGGTTTTCATCCTGAGCTAAGTGGCAGCGAAAATATTTTTTTGAATGGAAGCATTCTTGGAATGAAACGTTCAGAAATATTAAGAAAGTTTGATGAAATAATTGATTTTTCGGGCGTCGAAAAATTTATTGACACGCCATTAAAGCACTACAGCAGCGGCATGCAATTAAGACTGGCCTTTGCGGTTGCGGCTTTTCTGGAACCGGAAATTCTGATTATTGACGAAGTGCTTGCAGTAGGCGACGCTGAATTTCAGAAGAAATGCATGGGCAAGATGCATGAGGTTAGCAAAAGCGGGAGAACCATTTTATTTGTAAGTCATAATATTGAGGCGTTAAGAAATATATGCAGTAAAGGTTTGGTTTTTAATAAAGGGAGGAATACATACCAGGGAGAAATAAACCGTAGCATTGAAGAATATTTTAATTTAAATTCGATTAAAACCGATCACAAACCTCTTTCCAAAATAATAAAATCAATAGAGCTTTTTTGCGACAATATTCCTACTGAAGAGTTTTATTCGGGGTCAAAGTTTGAATTAAAAGTAAGTTTTCGAAATAATTCAATTCTACATTTTCCAATACTTGGTGTAATAATTAAGGATGCTTACAACACACCATTATTAGGCGTTAACAACAAGAATTATGGATATGTTACCACACCTGCAACATCCGGCATCTTTTCTTTCTCCATTCCAAATCTGCCGCTATTTGAAGGAATCTATTCTATCGACTTGCGATTGGGAGACGGTTATAAAGAATTGGAAATTGTTGAAGACGCTATTAGATTCAACGTTAATCTATCCTCAAAAATAAAAGGAATGGAAAAACCAATTAACAGCCTTAATAAAATTTATTTAGACTCCGCACAATTTGAATTAACAGTACTTAATCAATGAGAAGATTTTACTATAGTATAAGAAAAAATTTGCTGCACAAAAAATTCAGGAGCGAACAGGATTTTTTTGCCACGTACCCGGCACTTACTATAACGCCAGAAGAATTAGAGGTAACAAAAAGTAATCTGAGAGAAAGTCATACTAAATACGTTACTGAAATTTCGAGCCCTGCAATGGCGGGTTCTCTGGAATTGTCAGCCTTACTGTTTTTAATCACACAAAAACATAAGCCTAAAAAAGTGCTTGATCTTGGCTCTGGATACAGCACATTTGTCTTTAACCTGATTCACAACAATGTGGTATCGGTGGATGACAGTAAAGAATGGCTGCTTAAAACAGAAAAATTCTTACAAGACCAGGGCTTAAATAAATACAAGCTATTAAGCATTGATGAATTTTTAGGTTTAAGTGAAAATTTTGATCTTGTGTTTGTTGATTTAAATTTTGTTGAAGAAAGAATTAAATACACTAAAAAAATACTATCCCTTTTGAGTAAAAATGCCATTGTAATTTTTGATGATGTACACAAGGATGATTATTTAATTGGACTCGTGAAAGAATTACAGACTTCTCACAGTTATTTATTTAAACGTCTCACTTTGGATAATTTTGGAAGATTTTCCCTCTTATATGTCAATGCTTGAGTTCTCCATAATAATTCCAACTATAAATAAAAATAAGGGTTTGGCAGGAAATATCAGACAATTACTTTTAGCGGTAAGCAAGTATAATTGCGAGATAATATTAATTAATGATAATAAGGAACGCCAGATCGATTTGGGTTTTAACGCAGAGAAACTTTTTATATACAACGGCCCGGGTAAAGGCGCCGCGTCAGCCAGGAATTTCGGTGTCAGTAAATCCAGATACAACACCATTATTTTTATTGATGATGATATTGTTGTTCCCTCTAAAGGGTTGGATACCTTTTTGCAAAAAGTGTTTGCCCATCTTCCAGGAGTAATATTTTTACCCGATTGGAGATATCCTGAAGAATTGATGGAATTGTGCAGAAAAAACGCTTTCGGCCGTTTTCTTATTAAGCATAAATTTTATTGTCTGGCCGGCTACATCAATCGTCCCGAATTTAAACCAAATGAAGTTATACCGCATGACGGTGTTGCCAGCTATTTCCTGGCATTGAATAAATCTCTTTTTTTACAAGTTAAAGGCTATAATGAGTCGATCCCGTTTGCCGGATTTGAAGATCACGACCTGTCTTCAAAATTAATGAAGATTCCCGTGCAGATTTATATAGATTCTGGTTTCTGCGTTTTTCATAATGAAGAGGATAAGATTATTCCTGAAAATTGGTTTAAAAGGATAAGAAATGGCGCTGTTACAAGAAGAAAAGCTGTTGAGATAGGATATAAAGAATTAAGTTTACATTATTCATTCTTTAAAAAATTAATATACGGCGTTGTTCTTCCATTTGAAAAAGTATTATTACGTGCGGCAAAGTCAATGGGCACCTTGCCTCTTGTTGATAAAGCGACTTTCTCAATACTGAAGACAATAACGGCTTTGAATATTTATAAAGGATACACTCTCAAATAATTTGAAAACAAAAATTTTAAATACTTTCAGGAATATATTCAAAAATACTTTTTTTGAAAAAATTATCATTTCATTGATAAGAGCATCAAACAATTTTGTGCTTTTTGAAAAACTCGCGCCTAATTGCTATCAATATCCCAAAAATACTTTTCGTGAATATGATCATAAAGGAATTAAACTTAATCTTAACATATCTGACTACATACAACATTACATTTATTTTAGCTTAAAAGATGTTTCGCATGACAAGCTTCTGGAATTACTGGATAAAAACGCCGTTGTTCTTGATGTTGGCGGCAATATCGGCTATACAGCGTTAAGAATGGCTCAAATTGTTGGTGAAGGTGGTAAAATATACACTTTTGAACCTGATCCCTTGAATTACTCCAATTTAACAAAGAACCTTTCTTTGAATTCGTTTAAGAATATTTTTGCCAGTAATATAGGATTGGGCGCTGAATATAAGCAGGTAAAATTATTTGTAAATACAGAATCGAACAGAGGCGGAAACAGGATCAATGAGTTGGCTGATTCTAATTTCGAAATCGTCAAAATAGTGCCATTGGACAGATTTGTTGCTGATAACTCTATTGATAAAATTGATTTAATTAAAATTGATGTTGAAGGTTATGAACTTAAAGTGCTCAAGGGCGCTAATGAAATACTAAGAAAACACCGGCCTCTTTTGTTTATTGAATTTGACAATTACAATCTTACCCAGCAAAATGATTCTGCAAAAGAATTAATAGCTTATCTCAAAGAATTTAATTATAAAATTTCGCATGCTGAAACCGGAGATGAAATAACCGGAGCAAATCTTGCAACATATCTTGATCAGCATTTTGATATTGTTTGCAGACCCTAATCATGAACAACCTCTGCTATATAATTTCAGATGTAAATTCTTCCAGAAATTTTGAATGGACCTTGCTTGAGTTAAAAAAAGATTTTCCTCTTTCCGTTATCCTTTTAAACAAAAAAAAAGAAGAAAGCAGGATGAAGCAATTCCTTTCTCACAATCTGATTCCCTTCGTTGAAATTAATTATTCCGGTAAATTAAGTTTATTAAACGCTGTTTTTCGCATTTCAGCATTCCTGCTTCGCAAACGCATAGGGATTGTGCATTGCCACCTCTTTGAAGCTTCTTTGGCCGGTTTAATTGCAGCCAAATTAGTTTTTGTAAAAACCAGAATCTACACAAGACATAATTCTACAATTAATCTTTTGTACTATCCGCATGCAGTAAAGTATGATAAATTAATAAACAAACTTGCAACAAAAATTGTGTCAATCAGTGATGTTGTTAGTGAGGTTCTCATTAAACACGAGTTTGTTAAAGAAGAGAAACTAATTAAAATTCATCATGGATTTGATTTCAATGAAATTAAGGAATTAGCAGGTAAAAAAAATGAAATAAGACTCAAATACAATATCCCTCAAAATCAGAAAATTATAGGCGTAGTTTCCCGGTATATTGAATACAAAGGTCTGCAGTATTCAATTCCTGCGATTATTGATTATGTTAAAGAAAACGGAGGATTTATTGTTTTGGCCAACGCAAGCGGGCCGTATAAAAATAAAGTAAGCGAATTATTAAAATCTTTAGATAAGAGCCATTACATTGAAATTGAATTTGAAGAAAATCCTTATGCGCTGTTCGCTAATTTCGATGTTTTTGTTCACACCCCAATTCACAAGAATGACGAAGCCTTTGGACAGGTATACATTGAAGCGATGTTTTTAGGCATACCGGTAATTACAACATTAACAGGAATTGTAAATGAATTTTCAAGTGACAAAAAATATTTTTATCCTGTCCTATATAAAAACAGTGTCGAAATAAAAGATGCCCTAGTTTCTGTTCTTAATAATCAAACAGCCCTTCCTGTAATAGGAAACGCCAAGACTTATGTCAGGGACCATTTTACATTAAACAAAATGTCTCACCAACTTAACAAACTGTATTCCTGCAAATGATTCTTTTTTCTATAATAATTCCAACCTATAACAGGGCGCAATTTTTAAAAAAGACAATTGAAACGGTTTTGTATCAAACTTATTCCTTGTTTGAAATTATTATAATTGATGATGGAAGTACTGACAACACCTTTGAAGTGGTTAATGAAATTAAGAATGAAAAACTAAAATACTATAAGATTAAAAACAGTGAAAGGGGAGCCGCCAGGAACTATGGTGCACAAATAGCAAAAGGAGATTATTTAAACTTTTTTGACTCTGATGATCTTATGTGCGAAAATCATTTGTCAGAGGCCAATGAATTAATTAAGCTGTATAATAAGCCTGAATGGTTTCATTTAGGGTATAGAATTGAAACCGGCACAGGGGAATGCATTAAAACAGTTGTGGATATCGATCAGGATGCAAATCTTAAGTTGGTAAGGGGCAATTTTTTAAGCTGTAATGGTGTGTTCATAAGAAAAGATATAGCAGCGCTGAATAAGTTTAATGAGGAGCGCAGCTTATCGGCACTTGAGGACTGGGAACTATGGTTGCGCATGGCGGTTCAATACAAACTTCGCTACAAGAATATTGTAACCAGCGTAATTGTTAATCATGATACCAGAAGTGTCCTTTCAACTAATAAAGATCAATTAATTATTCGGTTTGAAAAGTTCATTCAGTTGGTTACAAATAACAACCAAATTGTTCGGTTTTATTCCGGAAAACTAAAATTCTTATTTTGCAGTTGCTACACCTATATTGCCTTACATTTAGCCCTGGTAAGAGGATATAAAAAATCAGTTATTAAATATTTATGGCTCGGAATAAAACAAAACCCCGCGTTTGTTTTTGAACGGAGGTTTTTCGCCATTATTAAGCATTTATTGTTTTGAGAACAGAAAAAAATATTTTATTCATTACGCAATGGAATTATAAGGACGCTCTTATTCAAACCTACACTTTGCCATATATAAGACTGATTATGAAAAACCAGTCATTATTTAGCAACCATTTTTTAATAGTATTTAATGATTCTTTAAAAAACATCAATTCGTTTTGTGTTGATGGGCTTAACGTGATAGAATTGCCTTACAAGAATATTACTTTCTCTTCTGTTCTGCCGATATACAAAAACATTAAGAAATTAATTGCCAAGGAATCCATAACGCATTTACACCCGTGGTGCACAACTGCCGGAGCCTTAGCTTTTCTTTTAAAAAAATATTATCCGGGCAAATTAAATCTGGTAATAGACAGTTTTGAACCTCATGCTGAGGCCATGGTACAAAATGGTGAGTGGTCGCGTTTATCATTAAAATTCAAATTGCTGTTTTATCTTGAAAAGCAGCAAGCTAAACACGCCGATCATTTAATTTTTGCTGCGGCCGGAATGGAAACCTATGTTCAGAAAAAATATCAGGTTAATGTTAAGAATTATTCTGTAAAGCCAGCCTGCGTGAATCTGGATATGTTCAGCGAGAATAAAAAGAAAAATTCTTTCTTAATGAAAAACTTAGGGATCGGGGATAACATTGTTTGCGTGTACGCGGGAAAATTTGGCGGTATTTATCTTGACGAGGAAGTGTTTCAATTTATTAGTTGTGCACTAAGCCATTGGGGAGACCGTTTTCGATTTTTACTATTGAGCAATATTACGGAGCAGGATTTGATGTCGCGCTTAAATAAATTTAACATTGCCAGGAACGTAATTATCAAACAATTTGTTGAGCATAAAAATATAGCAGATTACATTGGTTTAGCTGATTTTGCTATATGTCCGGTAAAACCCGTACCTAGCAAACGTTACTGTTCGCCGATAAAAAATGGTGAATACTGGGCCATGGGTTTGCCGGTTGTAATTACCCCCAACATTTCAATAGACAGTGATGTTATTGAAAAAAACAATATTGGTTATGTTTTAAAATCTTTAACCACCGAAGAATATCTTAAAGCTGTAAGAAAAATTGATCATCTCCGAAATGAAGCGGGCCTTACTGCTAAAATCAGAAAAATTGCAGAAAATTTTCGGAATTACTCGATCGCAGAAGAAATTTACACCACAATTTATTCCTAACCCTTAATTTTTAGAACTTTTCATAAATATGAATGAAAAAAATGCTCTTTTTATGAACTGTTTCAATAGTTTTATTATTTTTGTTAAGAGTGAGCGAGCTATTTATACTATACATTGATCCAGGTACCGGGAGCTTATTATTGCAGGTTATTGTTGGCGGTATTATTGCCGGAGGTCTGTTTTTCAAAAGAACGTGGTTATCCATTATAACCATCTTTAAAAAGAAAAGTGATAAATAAGTGTCTGTTCAACTACATCCTTCTTCCTTCAGAGATCCTGACGCTACGGTAATTTTGAAGAATGGACATGTTTACAGGTTAATATTCAATTCCTATTGTCATCAATTTGAACAACTGGTTAATTCAGGCTTATACGAAGAACTGGTTCTCGGTAAAATGCTTGTTTCGCACACCGAAGTTGATGCCGCTCTTGTTAACCTGCCTCTTAGTCCAAACCTTTTTAAGATCATAAAGCCTGAGCGTATTCCGTTTATTTCTTATCCGTATGAATGGAGTTTTTTCCAATTAAAACGCGCGGCTGTTCTCACGCTTGAAATACAGCTTAAGGCATTACAAAAGGGCATGAGCCTTAAAGACGCAACAGCGTATAATGTTCAGTTTAATGGTTCAGAACCTGTATTTATTGACACATCATCTTTTGAAATTTATAGCGAAGGGTCTCCCTGGCAGGCATACGGCCAATTCTGTCGTCACTTCCTTGGGCCTTTGCTTTTATGGTCTTACGGTAAAAAGGAAATGCTTCGTCTTGCATCATCATTTATTGATGGAATTCCTCTGAAAGTTATTTCTTACAGTCTTCCTGCTAAAACCAAATACAGTTTTTTTATACTCTCGCATATTCATCTGCATGCGAAGCTTGAAAACAAACACCAAGGCGATACCTCTCTAAAAAACAAAACAATTTCATTAAGTAAGGACAGACTGAAAGCCTTAATTGAACACGTAAAGAACGGGATTGAAAAATTACATCCACTTAAAGAGTCTTCTGAATGGACAGATTATTACGAAACTTTTTCGTATGACAAAACAAATTACACTCAAAAGCAATCTATTGTACGCTCTTTCATTGAAGCTATTAAACCGGATATGCTGTTGGATCTTGGATGCAACGAAGGAGAGTTCTCCATTTTATGTAAAGATCAGGCAAAGTATATTGTATCGGCGGATTTTGATCCACTGGTAATTACAAATTTTTATGCAGCCCTGAAAAAGCACGACATCAAAAATATTTTACCGCTTGTAATTGATTTTACAAATCCCTCGCCTGGCATCGGTTTAAACAACAAGGAACGAACCTCATTTATAGAACGTTCGAATTACGACGCGGTGCTGGCGCTGGCGCTTATTCATCACTTAACAATAGGAAATAATATTCCTTTTGACTCTGTTGCAGAGATATTAAGTAAAATGACAGCGAACCTGGTTATTGAATTTGTACCGAAAGAAGACCCTCAAACACAGCGCCTGTTAATCACAAAAAAAGATATTTTTCATAATTATACTCTTGAAGAATTTAAATCATCTTTCTCAAAACATTTTAGAATAATTGAAGAGAAACAATTGGACAATTCATCAAGGGTTCTTTTCAGGATGCAGCTTTATGCGTAAATTTTTAAATAGCTTTCCGCTCCATACATTCCTGTTCATCTTTTTTATTTCGCTCTTTTTATTTGCGCAAAACCCTGAGCATGTTACTCTGGCAATGATGCCCCGAACATTTTTTCTTGGAAGTGTTTTATCGGCTCTTATATTTTTATTGTTTTACGCGTTTTTAAAAAACAAAATTAAGGCTGGCATCATCAGTACTTTATTGCTACTGATTCTTTTTAATTATGGGGTAATGTATGACATAATTGAGTACTTCTATTACCTGGATCTATGGCCTTTCAAAAACATTCACCGGTACCTCTCCGCCTTTACATTTCTTCTATGCGTTCTGGTAATTTACATAGTCGTTAAAAAAGTACACGTTGGGTCCAGAATAAATTATTTTTTAAACGTGCTTTTCATATTACTCATTCTATTTAATTCAACTAAATTATTTTACCTGCACTACGCAACTAAAACATCTGCTCCTGAAAATGAATCCACAAATTCACTCAAAACAAAAGAGAGCAATTTGCCAAACCTTTACTATATTGTATTGGATGGTTACGCGAATCAGCACATCTTAAAACAGCACTACAATTTCGACAATAGTGATTTTATCGGTTTTCTGGAGCAAAAAGGTTTTTTCATAGCAGATAGTTCCATAGCAAACTACTATTCTACAGTTCCGTCTTTATCCTCTACATTTAATCTCGACTATCATAAAAATATTGCCAACGATAATTTAAAAAATCTACGGAACAATAGTTTCTTTAAAATTTTAAAATCAAACGGTTATTCACTTTACAAATTGCAATCCGGTTATTCGGTAACAAGCGGGTTTGCCGACATGGACTCAACCATTACAATTAATACACCAAACGAATTTGAGCGAAGCATTCTGAAATTTACCGTTTTCCGTTTGGATGATCTTTTCGGAATAATACAATACCGCCGGTTAAAAAGTCAATTTGACAAATTACCAGAAACCGCCACCCTTAAAAAGAACAGAAGATTTGTATTTGTGCATATAGTGGCGCCTCATCCGCCTTTTGTGTTTAATGAAAACGGGGAGCAAATTTTTAATAATAAAAACAACGATAATTATTGGGAGCCAAAAGAAAGCTACGTTAAACAGCTCATGTTTGTTAACAAGCAAATAAAGAATTACATTTCACTTATTTTGAAAGAAGATCAAAATGCGGCCATCATTATTCAGTCCGATCATGGCCCCTGGATACAATCACAGGACGGGAAAGCGGTGTTTGATTCCCGTGCAATGATACTTAATGGTATGCGCTTAGCCGGAGAACAAAAATTTGATATTTCCCGCTCTGTTAGTTCGGTTAATACATTCCGCATTTTTATAAAAAAATACTTCGACCCATCCTATCCCCTACTTCTTGATAAGCCTGCAGGAAAAGATGAAATGATGAATAGCATACTTTATAAAGAAAGAAAAATAAATTGATTATTTTTTTCTGAAGCTTTCTTTATTCAAATAATATAATATAAATAACGAACAAAGGTAAAACGGTATGCATGGTATCTTTAATCGCGAAAGTGCGCCATAATTAGCCGTGGTTAGCCCAACCGAAAAAGCAAAGAACAACGCAAATAAAAAGGAGAAAACAAGAAGCGGATTACTGAATAATGAAGATAACAATGTTGTAATCTTAACTTTAAACAAAATGTACAGGCTAAAAATGAGCATGAACAAATTCTCAAGCGCAGTTAACAACATCACCGGATTCCGAACATCCCAAACATAAGGTCGGAAAAATGCCATATTTACCGCAGCAGGAATTTTTGCCGTTATTCCAGCTATTGTTGGTTCAAAAGCTCCAATGTTATAACTGTTTCCACCATACTGCACTTCCCTGATTAAATCTTGTTGCGTTTTAACTGCTTTAAGAAGAATTTTATCCAGCGAATACTCCCCTAAATACTGACCAAGGTACTGTAAAGAAAAAACAACTAATGCCCCAAGCGCGCTTAACAAAATAGGAATTGCCATAACTTTTAAAAGGGGATTACTTATTCGGTTTAGCCTGTAGAAAAATACCCAAATTAAAGAGCCAGGCAGCAAGGCAAAAAATACGTAAGGCTTTATATTTATAAAAATAATAATGGAACCTATAATCAGTAACAAATATTTTAGTTTACGTTTTTTAAGAATCTGAAATTGATACAGGCCGTAAATAAAAAAACCAATAGCACTTAACGTGTATGTATCTTTTAAAATTCCAGAACCCCAAAAAAACACAGAGGGTATAAAAAAAATTGCAATGGCGAATTGCCTGGTTAACGCGGGAAACTGTGAGAGAAATACTTCGTAAAGTTTCCACAGACCAATAAAACTAATACTGGCAAGTATAATTGTTGATGCAACCATACTTTTAAATCCCAAAATAGTGAAGGGTATAGTAAGACAAACGGTAAATAATGCATAATAATCGCCAGGTGAAAACATAAAATAACCATATTCATTGCTGGCAAGAATATCATTAACGTTATTGCTTTTATAATTTAACAGCTCGATAAATTTACCGTAATCTCCTTCAAGCAATACATTCGCAAATGTTTGGGAAGAAATAAAATAATTTACCGCATCACCACCGTAAGAATAATAATAGGTATAAATAAGACATAAACTTATCCCTCCTATTATCTTACACATGAGCGCTGGAATTAAATATCTATAATGAGGTTTTTCTTTTATATTTCTACTCACTACACTCTTCGCGAAGAAGTAAACTGCGAAAATATAAAATGGACCAAGTAAAAGGTCAAAGACGTCTATCCAGGTATCATACAAGCTCTATAAAAATAAAAAAATTATCGCAATGTTTCCTCCTCCGGGCCTTAATTAATAAGGAAAACCCGGGTTTTTCGCACCCTTTAACATAAGTTTATTATCACGAAAAATTTTATCTATTTTTAAAGGATGAATTCTTCCTCGATTATTGTTACCGGTGGCGCCGGCTATATTGGCTCCCATACCCTTATTGAATTACTGAATAATACTGGCTATAACATTATTTCGGTTGATAATTTTTCAAATTCATCCGAATCTACATACAATCGCGTTAGGGAAATAACCAGCAAGAACTTTCACGCAATAAATATTGATCTGTGTGATTATACTCAGGTTGAGGAGAAACTATCCGGTTTCGGAAATATTGCCGGCATCATCCATTTTGCGGCTTTTAAATCGGTTCCTGACAGCGTTGCTGATCCTATTCTTTATTATCATAACAATATTAATTCATTAACCAATATTTTAAAATTCGCTAAAGAAAAGCAAATAGCTAATTTCATTTTCTCTTCTTCCTGTTCAGTGTATGGCAATGCTGAATCTCTTCCAGTTACGGAAGACACGCCCCTGCAAAAGGCAGAAAGCCCTTATGGTCATACCAAACAAATCGGAGAAGAAATTATTCGCTTCTTTTCAAATAGCAATCCGTGGTTCAACAGTGTTATTCTTCGGTACTTTAACCCGGTAGGGGCTCACATGAGTGGAAAGATTGGGGAGCTCCCTATATCAAAACCAAATAATCTGGCACCCATTATCACGCAAACAGCGGTTGGAAAAAATTCCCTCACAGTTTTTGGAAATGATTATAACACGCGCGATGGTTATTGCATCCGGGATTATATTCATGTTACCGACATTGCCGACGCGCATTTGAAAGCGCTTGCCTATATTGTTGAAAAACGAAACAAGGAAAAGGTTTCCTTATTTAATCTTGGTACCGGAAATGGTGTAAGCGTAATGGAAGTTATACACGCGTTTGAAAAAGTATCAAATAAAAAATTGGATTATAAAATCGGACCGCGACGCGAAGGTGATGTTGTTGCGGTTTACGCCAATAATAACCGCGCTAAAAAAGAACTTGGCTGGAATCCTAAATATAATCTTGACGATATGATGCTGAGCGCCTGGAAATGGCAACTCACCCTTGAACGAGAAAATTCCTAAACTCCTATTTCGAGGTGTGACCTGAATGTATTATCATAGTCTTGCAGACTTCTTCTAATCACTTCATGAGCCTCTTCCCTGCCGTATAAGTGCGTAATCTCTACCGCTGAAGCGCCAGCGCCCGGAATGGTTTTATACGTTAAAAAATAATGCTTCAGGCGATTGATTAGTGTTGCCGGGCATTCTGTAACATCCTTTATGCCGCCATAAATTTCGTCCGACTTTAACACCGCAATGATTTTGTCGTCTGCTTCTCCTTTATCTATCATTCTGAATCCTCCAACCGGGATAGCCTCCAGAATAATATCCCCGCTTGTGATGTTCCTTTCAGTTAACACGCAAATATCCAGCGGATCACCATCACCTTTTGTTACTTTTTTTCCTGATTTTAATTCTGAATACTCCCTTACTTTTTCATCACAATATGTTTGGGGAATAAATCCATATAATGCCGGAACTATGTTTGAAAATTTTTGTGGTCTGTCAACCTTTCTGAAACCGGTGAGCTTATCTATTTCATACTTTACCGTGTCATTCGGAACCATTTCAATATAAGCAGTAATTATTTCCGGACAATCTTTTCCAACAGGAATGCCATGCCAGGGATGCGGTTTATATAACTGAACTTTCATATTATATTAAAATTTAAAAAACTTATTGAACAGCCAGTAAAATAAAATAATTGCTGCAAGAGAACAAATTAAAATAATTATCGATTGATTAGTACTAGGCTTTATATTACGTTTTTCAGAAATGTTTTTTGATCCGGAAGCAACACGATGCAACCCCAGATTCTTCCGTAAAAACTCAACTTCATCATCATAATCGTTGCCATAATTTACCTTGTAAAAATCCTGATTCTCAACTTTAAAATATTTTCTGCTGCGGCTGCACCAGTCCATCATAGCATTATTAACCTGTTTGTAACGCGTATAGATGATCCATTCTTCTCCCGGATTGAACTGGACAGCACAAGGCTCATCACATTTAAAAAGTACTTTAAAATATTGCGTTACATTTCCTTTATAAAGTTCGTCTATACGGAAAAAAGCTTCTCCTGAATTGTTTTCACAGGGTTTTACTGAATCAATCCGGCCTTTAAAAATAATTTCGTACTTATCGCATTCCCGCATACTCAAGGTGGTAACCGGACACTGACAGGCGTTATAAACACTGTATGCCAGCAAAAAAAGAAAAATGTAAATGTTTCTGAGCATTTTATAGTTGAGTGTTTCTGATAAAATTTTGCGATGCCTTCATCATTTCAAAAACAATTCCATCTTCTTTCATAAATGCAACTTTTTTTCTGTAGGAATCCAGAACTCCTTCAATATACGATGATGATTTTTTTGGCCTCCTGAACTCCAATGCCTGCGCGGCATTCAGTAATTCAATCGCGAGTACCTTTTCAGTATTTTCAATTACTGTAAAACATTTGGTTGCCGCGTTGGCGCCCATGCTTACATGATCCTCCTGACCGTTACTGGAAACGATGCTATCCGCACTTGCCGGAGTACACAATTGTTTACTCTGGCTCACAATACTTGCCGCAGTATATTGCGGAATCATGAAGCCTGAATTTAATCCGGCGTTTGCCGCAAGGAACGGAGGCAGCTTTCTCTGGCCACTAATGAGTAAATAAGTTCGCCTTTCTGAAATACTCGCCAGTTCAGACATGGCAATGCATAAGAAATCAAGCGCCAGGGCCAAAGGTTGTCCGTGAAAATTGCCACCACTTAATATCTCATTCTCCTCCGGAAAAATTGTTGGATTGTCTGTTACAGAATTGATTTCTGTTTCAAAAACTGAAGTCACATAATTCAAGGTGTCTTTAGTGGCGCCATGAACCTGCGGAATGCAGCGGAATGAGTATGGATCCTGAACCTGAACTTTTTCCTGGCTCAAAAGTTCTGAGCCTTCCAGATTTTTGCGTATCGCCTGAGCGGTAGCAAGCTGACCGTTATGAGCACGAATGGTATGAAGATGATCTTTAAACGGATCAATCCTACCGTCAAAAGCATCCAATGAAACTGAAGCAATAGTGTCAGCCCAACGATTTAACTTTAGCGAAAGAATAATATTATAAACTCCGTAAGCGCTCATAAACTGCGTACCGTTAAGCAATGCAAGCCCCTCTTTTGAACTTAGCTTAATGGCTTTTAAACCAGCTTTTTTTAAAGCTTCAGAGGAATTAATTTTTGAACCATTATGGTTTACCTTTCCCATTCCTAAAAGGGTAAGACTTAAATGCGCTAAAGGTGCAAGGTCTCCGCTTGCGCCAAGTGATCCCTGCTGATAAACCACAGGATAAATTTTATTATTAATCAGCTCACAAAGCAGTTGAATGGTTTGCAGTCTAATCCCGCTTTTTCCATACGAAAGAGATTGAATTTTCAGCAACAACATCAGCTTCACAATTTCAACCGGCACTTCTGCTCCCATTCCACAGGCGTGGCTTTTAACCAGGTTTTCCTGTAATTGCTCAATGTCTTTTTCAGGAATTATAACATTGCACAGAGAGCCAAACCCTGTATTGATTCCATAAATTGGAGCACCATGCGTTTTTAATTTCTCCTCAAGAAAATTTCTTCCTGCAACTATTTTGTCGATCGTTCCTTTTGCGATTTCAACTTTGGCATTTTCATCATTCAGAAATTTCTCCGCATCGCTTATCGTAAGTTTTTTAGTATGATCTATTGTAAATGTCATTTAGTTCTTTTTTAAAATCTTAATGAGTCCGTTTAAATCCAGTTGCTGCTGTTCGCCCTTTTGCATGTCTTTAATGGCATATACGCCAGTTTGCACTTCGTTGCTACCAACAGTGCATACAAAAGGAATATTCTTTTTGTTCGCGTAATCAAACTGTTTTCCAAGCTTTTTTGTTACATCAGGATAGATCTCGCACGAAATATCATTCTTTCTTAATTCCGTTGCAAGCTTCAGGCAATGTTTCTGTGTCTCCTCATCAAAATGAGCAAACATTAAAGTTGTAGTTGAACTTTTACTTATGCTTTCAGGAAAAAGATTAAGCTCTTCCATCACATCGTAAATGCGGTCGATACCAAAAGAAACCCCTACTCCACTCATGTTTGGCAAGCCGAAAATACCGGTCAGATCATCGTAGCGGCCACCACCTAAAATACTTGGGGTAAATGTACCGGCATTTGCCTTTGCTTCAAAAATTGTTCCTGTATAATAACTGAGGCCTCGCGCAAGTGTAATATCTAATTCCAGAGTAACATGGTTAACGTTTGAGTTACTTAATAGATATTCAATTTCTTCTATCCCTTTTTTTCCGGCTTCATTTTCACCAATCAAACCTTTTAAAACATTTACCTTCTCTGAGTTGCTTCCTTTAAAATCAAGAAGAGGTTGAAGTTTATCTATTGCAGTTTGTGAAATACCATTCTCCTGTAATTCTTTATTCACTCCTTCCTTACCAATTTTATCAAGTTTATCAATAGCAACAGTAATTGTCACAATCTTTGAAGGTTCATTAATGATTTCAGATATGGCGGTAAGTATTTTTCGGTTATTGAATTTTAAAATAACCGGAATATTTAGTTCCTTAAAAGATTTATCAATAAGAGAAATAAGATCAAGTTCATTGATTAATGAATCGCTTCCTATAACATCCGCATCACATTGGTAAAATTCGCGGTAACGTCCTTTCTGAGGCCTGTCTGCACGCCACACAGGCTGTATCTGATAACGTTTAAAAGGAAATGTAAGTTTATGCTGATTCATTACAACAAAACGCGCAAATGGAACGGTTAAATCATAACGCAAGGCTTTTTCGGCAAGTTTTCTTGCGATATTATTTAGTTCCTTATTAAGGGTGTCTTTATCAACATCTTCAACTTCAATATCTTTATATTTAGAAAAAAGATTTTCCGCAGCAATTTTAGCAAACTCTTCCTTGTCTAATTCTGAAAAGAAATTTCCTGAATTCAAAATTTTAAAAATCAACTTATCTCCTTCTGCGCCATATTTACCCATTAGGGTAGATAAATTCTCCATTGCAGGAGTTTCAATAGGCTGATAAGCGAACAGTTCAAAATTCTTTCGAATAATATTTAAGATGTACTGGCGTTTCTGCATTTCTGCAGGCCCGAAATCTCTTGTTCCTCTTGGAATTGATGGTTTCATAAACAGGGAACAAACTTACTAAAAAAGCCCTTAACAACGATTTAATAACAGAAAGGCCAGTGGGTTAAGCGGTTTCCTAAATATTGTTAAGGAAACTTGTAAGCCTTTAAAAGTTTCCATAGTTTTGCCCCGTTTTTTATATAACATTATATAAATTTTATGAGATTCAAAATTTTCCCTCTTCTCCTTTTATTAGCCTTTGGCTCATTTGCACAGGAAAAATTTGCCATCAGCGGTTACATTAAAGACGCTAAGAATGGCGAAGCCCTTATTGGTGCTACTGTGTTTAAGGTTGGATCGCAATTGGGCGCTTCCGCTAACGAATATGGCTTTTATTCGCTCACCCTTCCAAAGGGTGATCATGTTATTGGAGTAACCCTGATTGGATATAAAACTTTTACTTTTTCAATTCAGCTTGACAAAAACATTTCTAAAAGCGTTGAATTATCTGAGGAAGGAAAGCAACTGGATGAAGTTATAATTACTGCTGAGCAGGAAGACAAAAACGTGAAAAGTGTTGAAATGAGCGTTGCCAAACTCGACATTAAACAAATCAACAAAATTCCTGCCCTGCTTGGTGAGGTTGACGTTATCCGCGCCATTCAACTGTTACCCGGAGTTACAACTGTTGGCGAAGGAGCAAGCGGCTTCAATGTTCGCGGTGGAAACATTGATCAGAACCTGATCCTGCTTGATGAGGCCCCTGTATATAATTCATCACATCTCTTTGGATTTTTCTCAGTATTTAATCCTGATGCTGTAAAAGATGTAAAACTGATTAAAGGTGGAATTCCTTCGCAGTATGGCGGACGCGTTTCATCTATTCTCGATATCCGCATGAAAGAAGGCAACAGTAAAAAGCTTGCTGTTAATGGAGGTATTGGTACAATCTTTAGCCGGTTAAGTATTGAAGCACCAATTATTAAAGACAAAATGAGCTTTATAGTTGCAGGAAGAAGAAGTTATATTGACGCACTTGTAAAACCCTTTCTTAAATCAGGCAATGCTTTAAAGAAATCAGATTTTTATTTCTACGATTTAACCGCAAAAGTAAATTATCGTATTAACGATAAGAATACAGTTTTTGCCAGTAGTTATTTTGGCCGTGATGTTTTTGGAGCAAGCGTGTTTGGTTTTGACTGGGGTAATGCAACCGGCACTTTGCGCTGGAATCACATCTTTAATAATAAACTGTTTATGAATATCACCAGCTTTTACAGCAATTACAGTTATTATCTTGATTTCAAACTTCCACAACTGAACCAAAGTTTTGAATGGAACAGTAACATTGTAAACTACAGCGTAAAGCCTGATTTTACTTATTACCTCAATAGCAAAAATACCATTCGCTTCGGGGCTCAGGCGCTGATGTATGATTTCAGGCCTTACGATGCCACCGGCCAGTTTGAAGCTGGCTCTAAAATAAGTTTCAAATCTGATAAGCGTTATGGTGTTGAATACTCTGTTTATTTTGGTAACGAACATAAAGTTCTGCCCCGACTTACTTTAGAGTATGGCTTACGCGTAAGCATGTACAGTTACTTAGGAAAAGGCAAAGCATACTATTTCAGAGATACAGTTCCTAACGAACCACGGGCTTTAAAGGAAACAAAAACATTTGCAAACGGAGAAGTGATTCACTCTTATATTAATCCGGAGCCCCGCTTTGCAATGAATTATGTAATCAATTCGGTTAGCTCTGTAAAAGCAAGTTATAACCGTATGGCACAGTATCTTCAACTGATAAGCAATACCGCGGCAAGCACACCATTGGATGTTTACACAATAGCCTCCAATAATTTAAAACCTTTGGTTGCCGATCAGGGAAGTGTTGGTTATTTCAGAAACTTCAAGGAAAACATGTTTGAAACCTCGGTTGAAGTGTATTATAAATATTTACAGAACCAACTGGATTACGTTGATAACGCCGACTTGTTTATTAACGACCAGGTAGAGGGCCAGTTACTTCAGGGATTGGGGCGCGCTTATGGAGCAGAATTGTATATTAAGAAAAACAAAGGAAAGATTAATGGCTGGATCAGTTACACATTAAGCAAAACAGAGCGACTTGTGAGAGGCATAAGCAATGATAACTGGTTTTTCAGTCGCTACGATAGAACACATTGTTTAAACACAAGCCTCAGTTACGATATTTCAAAACGCTGGAGTGTATCGGCCAATTTCGTTTATCTGAGCGGCACACCTGCAACATTCCCAAACAGCAAAATTCAGATTCAAAATTACAATATACCTTATAATACTGATAATATTCGAAACAACTACCGCATCACTCCTTATCATCGTCTTGATCTTGGTGCTACTTACAACTATAAGAAGAATGAACATCGTCGTTATAAGCAAAGTCTTGTATTTAGTGTTTATAACGCTTATAACCGCAGGAACGCATTCAGTATTTATTTCAGAACAAAAACAGACGAACCAAACCAAACAGAAGCTGTTCGCTTTTCAGTAATTGGTTCTATTGTTCCGGCAGTAACGTATAATTTTAATTTTTAGTGAAATGAAAACATTAACCAGATTATTAATCATAGCATCATCCGTTTTATTTTTTTCCTGCGAAGATGTAATACAAATTAAATTGGACGAAGGATCAAAATTATACGTAATAGACGCGTTTGTGAATGATCTCAGGGAAGATCAGAAAGTCCGCGTTGTGACAAACGATAGCTATTTCAGTAACAGAGAAGCGCCTCCCGTTACAAACGCGCAGGTGGTACTTTATGATTTGACTGATAACAAGCAATACACATTTAATTATACAACTAATGGTTACTATGTTTATCCTATAACAACTGCTGATACTATTGCTAAAGTAAATCACAGTTATGAATTAAAAGTTACAATTGATGGCTATACATATACCTCATCTGCCCTCCAGAAACGCACTGCTGTGATTGACAGTATTGGTTTACTGCCCAATGATGGAGGAGGCTTTGGCCCGCCTTCAACAGACTCCTCACGTTACTGCCTTTTATACGCAAGAGACAAGGCAGATAATAATCCGGATTATTACTGGGTTAAAACTTTCAGAAACGATACTTTATTTAGTGGTTCATCAGACATTAATGTAACCATAGATGGTACGGGTGGAGTGGTAACCAATGCGCCTCAGGATACTATTGATTTTACGCCATCCAGCACCTTTCTGGGTTTTAAAGCTTATAAAAAAAATGATAAGTGCAGAGTAGAAATACATTCTCTTTCCCGCGATAATTACTTTTTCTTCTTACAAGCGTATAGTCAGATTAATAATGGCGGGTTGTTTGCCACTACTCCTGAGAACGTAAAAACAAACATTATTACTCCGGAAGGCGCAAAAACAAAAGCGGTTGGACGCTTTAATATGGCATGTGTAGCCACAAAAACCAGACTAATTCCCTAGGAAACTATTTGATCTGCTTTTTTATTTTTTCAGTGATCTCTAACACGGCGGGGCAAACCAAAGTATTCTTGTAGGTAAGATCCAGTATCTGCTGCATTTTTTTACGGTTGGTATGAGGATATTCTCTGCAGGCGTTTGGACGGTCTTCATAAATAGCGCAATAATTTTCCGCATCAAGAAAAGCGCACGGAGACTGCTTTAGAACATAATCCTTGTCTTCATCTATCTTTAAATATTTATCTATGAATTCGCCTGGTTTGAGTCGGCACGCTTTAGCGGCACGTTCAATATCGCGCTGATAAAAAATCGGGGAAGTGGTTTTGCAACAATTAGCGCAGTTTAAACAATCGATGGACTCAAAGGCTTCGTCATGCGCGTCATGGAATAGTTCATCAAGATTTTTTGGTGATTTTAATTTTAAACGCCTGTAAAAGTTCCCGTTCTCTTTTTTTGCGTTATTCGATCGCTTATTAAACTCTTGCAGATCCACTCTGGTACAAAGATAAAAAAAGCTGTCGGGTTAGGACAGCTTTTAGTTTTATTTTGCTTTTTTAGCGGCTTTTTTCGGAGCAGCTTTTTTAGCAGGTGCAGCAGCTTTTTTAGCAGCTTTTTTTCTTGGACGTTTTACACCAAAAGTGCCGATATGAATTTTACCGCGTTTACTTTTTTTATCACCTTTTCCCATAAATAATTTTGTTTATGGCGTAAAAGTAAAAAATTATCTTTACCAATCAAACAATTGGCCAACACCTTTCATAAACAGGAGCGCTTATGCAGCAAAAAACAAATCGATCTTTTGTTCAGTTCCGGTAAAGGTGCATTGGTTTATCCATTAAAAGCAATAAGCCTTGAAACGCCCGTAAACCTGCAAACTCAGGCACAGGCAATGTTTGTTGTTCCAAAACGTCAGTTTAAAAAAGCGCACGATAGAAATAAATTAAAACGAAGAATGCGCGAAGCATATCGTTTAAATAAAAGTTTGTTATACCAGGAATTACAACTAAAAAACAAAAAAAAGATTATCGCTTTTATTTATGTAGGAAAAAAAGAGGAAAATTATTCTTCAATAGAAAAAGCAATTAAAAAACTGCTTGCGTTACTTTACTAACGTTTGTTTGCCTCTTTAATATAAGAATCCAAAGCGCCTGACATGCTTGGATTTTGCGGATTTGGAGCGAATATATCCAAACGATATCCCATTTCTTTAACCGTTAACGCGGCAGTATGGCCAAACGCAGCAATTCTGGTTCCGCCTTGTTTAAAGTTTGGGAAATTTGCTTTAAGAGATTTAATCCCGGCAGGAGTGAAGAATACAAGAATATCATACTCGTTCAAGCTTTTAATATCGCTGAGGTCCGCGCTTACAGTTTTGTAAAAAACCCCTTTCGTATAATTGATCTTGAGTTCATCAAGAAATTCAACTATTTGCTCCTTGTGAACATCGCTTACAGGTAATAAAAACTTTTCGTCCTTATTCTTTCTGATAACATCAACAAGATCAAGTATAGTACCGTGACCAAAAAATATTTTACGCTTACGGTATTGTATGTATTTCTGAAGATAATACGCGGTTTGTTCGTTGATGCAAAAATATTTCATGCTTTCAGGAACAGTAACGCGCATTTCGTTACACATCTTAAAATAATGATCTACCGACAGCTTGCTGGTTAAAATTACTGCGCCGTGTTCAAGTATATCAATTCGCTGCGATCTGAAATCCTGCGCACTAAGGCCTTCTACTTTTATAAAATGCCTGAAATGCACGTTAATATTATGTTTTTTGGCCAGCAAAAAATATGGATTCTTTTCAGTATCAACGGGCTTTGGCTGCGAAACCAGTATGTTCTTCACCCTATTTTTTGGATAATTACTTACCTCAATTTTAGGTGGGGGTGGCAGGGTAATAACCGGTTTTTTTGAAGATTTTCTTGTGCGCTTAACAGGCGAACCATTTTCTGTAGGGAGTGTTACTACTTCCTTAACAACGTCCTTTTTTTCTTTAAGCGGTTTAGCAGGAATAATAGCTTTTGGTTTGAGTATTGCTTTTACAGGCTTTCTTAAAACCGATTTTTTAATGCCTTTTGTAGCTACTTTTTTTACTGCTTTTTTTGGCTCTGATTTAGCTTTAGTTTTTTTCAAGGGCTTTTTAACTACTGCTTTTTTAGCTATCTTTTTTTTAACTGCCATGAACTTAAGCCTGATTAAAATTTTTCAATAATAAATTTTACCATAACCAGAACCGGTAAAATTTCTAAAGCGCAAAAGTACACAAAAGTTTGCAATAATCCTACTCTATGCTCAATAAAGCCAAACAGTACGCCTCTATACCACTTGAACAATTGTGACGCTGCAAGAATTACAAAGCCTGCCGATAAAAATAAATTATTATTAAACGAACTTAATTCAGCCAACACTAAACAAGGAAAAAGAAAAAGACCAAAGGTTTGACTGATAACAAAAGTGCTGTATACAAATTCAGGAATTAGCCTTGTATCCCCAATAAAAAGAGATAAAAGTTTGTTTACTGCGCCTTTAAAACCCAGTAATACTAGTGTAGCAAGAAAAATAAAAGCGAACTGCTGAAAGGGAGATCGTTCTGTTAACACCAAATGGTATACGCTGTTAACCTTATAAATAAAAAACGTAAGATTAAGAAAGAAAAAAATACTTAAAAGCACCGAATACGATTTAAATGGATT
>Ga0255338_1000410_pt1 | contig 147240 bp, 132 predicted proteins | sample MeOH1_35cm_T4_19_FD_203715 | JGI IMG/M metagenome (GOLD analysis project Ga0255338, IMG submission 203715) | Sandy soil microbial communities from University of British Columbia, Vancouver, Canada - MeOH1_35cm_T4_195 | ecosystem: Engineered > Artificial ecosystem > Sand microcosm >... | reverse complement strand
AATCTTCTAGCGAGGCTTGCCCGCCGACTCTTGGCTCTTTCTCGGGGAGAAAGAGGTAGCGATTCTACATGGCTTTGTTGATCTGTCAAGAGGAGAAATGCAAACTATCTTTTATTCTTCCAACGACCCTAAATCCATTGCTTTATCATAATCAAAATTTAGTATAGCACATACTTTGCACAATGCCAGCCGAACGCAAAATTTAATTAGCAGTCAATGGGCACTACCTAAGGGAATGTTGGGCTTAGCAGCCCAAGCTACACAATTTAATAGTACGATGTTAAGCCAAAATTACCGTGTTATTAAAACATGTAGGTTGGGCTGCTAAGCCCAACAAAAATCGTCGTGTATTGAGCTACCTTAACGCGGCCTGTTTACGGACCGCAGCTACTTGCGCAAAGCCAGCCTCTATCCACATTTATTGATAAGATACTGCGCCAACAAACTAATAGGCCGTCCTGTCGCCATTTTTTCGCGACCACTATGCCAAGCAGTACCCGCTACATCTAAGTGTGCCCACTTAAATTTGCGGGCAAAATCTAACAAAAAGCAGCCCGCCAAAATACTTTTTGCCCCAATTCCTTCGTTAACGTTTGCCACGTCTGCCACGTTACTATTAAGCTGCTCGCGATACTCTTCCCAAAGCGGAAGTGGCCATACCCGGTCACCACTTTCCTGTGCAGCTTTTTGCAAGTCGTCACTCAATTGTTCTGAGTTACTCATCAAACCACTGGCTAATGACCCCAACGCTGCAATTATCGCACCCGTTAAAGTAGCAATATCTATTACTGCTTCCGCTTTAAATCTTTCACAGTAAGTTAATGCATCTGCCAAAATTAAACGGCCTTCCGCATCGGTATTGAGAACCTCGATAGTTTGACCTGCCATACTAACGACCACATCACCAGGTTTCAGTGCTTGACCACTTAACATGTTTTCTGCCGCTGGAATAACACCCACTACGTTAATTGGTAAATTTAAATCTGCTGCAATTTGTAATACTCCAAACACAGCAGCCGCGCCGCACATGTCGAATTTCATCTCGCTCATGCTTAACCCCGGTTTTAACGACACCCCACCTGAGTCAAAAGTAATCCCCTTACCAATTAAAACGATTGGTTTTTGTGAGTCGGCTACACCGTTATACTCTAACGTAATTAATTTGGGAGGCTGGCAGGATCCTTGCGCCACTGCCAAAAAAGCACCCATACCTAACTCTTGCAGAGCAGCCTGATCCAGCACGGTGGTTTTGATCGTTTTAAATGTTTCCGCAAGCAATAGTGCTTGTTCTGCTAAATAAGTAGGCGTACAGATATTTCCCGGTAAATTTGCTAGAGATTTAGCAAAATTAATGCCTGACACCAAAGCATTGGCCGTCACTACAGCCTGCTGTGCTAGCGTTTCATCTGCCGCGGCAACGTTAAAAACCAGCTGTTCTAGCAGCAATGGTTTTTTATTACTTTTAAACGCATCAAAATGATACAAACCTTCCGCCAGGATTTCTGCGGCCAAGCGAATTTTCCAATATAAATTACGCTGCGCAACTGGAAAATCAGCTAAACAATACGCCACCTGCTGAACCTTAGTGGTTTTTAATGTCATTACTGTTTTGAGCAAAACCTTGCGAAATGCAGCGTCACTCATTCCCACTTCTTTGCCACAGCTCACCAGTAACAAGCGCTTAGCCGCAATATTGGGAACACTATAAAGCAACAATGCTTGTCCGCACTCTTCCGCCAAATCACCTTGCGCTACAATCTTGGAAAGATAACCACCACTCCGATCATCTATTAACTTAGCACTGGCAGACAATTGGCCATTCGCCAAAATAGCCACTACCAGACAATCAGACTCTTGCTTTTCTGGATCAAACAGGGCAACACTAAACTGCATGGGAAACCTCGCAAACCAACAATTAAACATTTGTCAGCTATATAAAAACAAAGCATTATAGTCTACCGAAATCCTGACTATTTGCCAGATTACAAAACATGATCATCTTCCGTTACTTAACTCGTGAAATATTCGCCTCCTTGAGCGCTATCGTGGGCGTCTTACTATTAATCTTCTTAAGTAATCAATTTGTGCGCTACTTAAATCAAGCAGCTTCGGGCAAATTTGCCGGCGCTTTTTTATTGCATTTAATGGCCATTGAAATTCCTCACCTCTTAGCTGTTTTGTTGCCTCTTAGTCTTTTTTTAGGAATTTTACTGGCTTACAGTCGCCTCTATGCCGACAACGAAATGACCGTATTAAATGCCTCGGGACTTAGCCAACAAAAATTATTAGCTTTAACTTTACCTGTCACTCTTGTTATTACACTAATTGTCGGTGTTTTAACTCTATGGTTAAACCCCCAACTCTTAGCTTATCGCGATCAACTCATTATGCAATCAGGTACTGCCTTAGCTTTAGAAACCACCTTGCCAGGACGATTTCGTCAGGCTAATGATGGAAAGCGAGTTCTCTATATTGAGAGTTTATCGCCTGACAAAAAGCGCATGCAAAATATTTTTTTCGCGCAATTAAATAAAAATGACGATCATACAACCGTGCCATTATGGTCCGTCTTTACCGCACAAAGTGGCTCAGAGACTATTGACCCCAAAACCGGACAAAAATATTTTGTCGCCGTTAACGGTCGGCGCTACCAAGGAACGCCCGGCACCAAAGATTTTCAAATTATTCAATATGGCACATACTCAATCCACATAGGCAACCAAACCGCTGACATTAGCGATCAACAAGAAACTTTTCCAACTGCGCGCTTGTTGCGTCCTGCTAGAGACGCTGCCGATAAGGCTGAACTCATTACCGAACTAGAATGGCGTTTATCTCTTCCACTATCTGCCGTGTTACTAACTTTGCTGGCAATTCCCTTAAGTCGAATTAAGCCGCGTCAAGGGAGATATGCCAAATTAATTCCCGCCATTTTAATTTATGCCACTTACACTAATTTATTATTATTTGCGCGCAATTGGGTCATGGATGGCAAAATCCCTCTCTTTTTTGGCTTGTGGTGGATTCATGCTTTATTATTATTACTCATCCTTTTTATATGGGCTAACCAAACTGGTTGGCGCAATATGTTGCCATTCTTAACTTTTGGCCAGAAAAAATAAAATGAAAATTGCTGATCGTTACATTGCCACTACTATCATCCATACCACACTGATTGTGTTATTGATGCTCACTGGCATCATGATTTTTATTATTTTTATCCAAGAAACCAATGATATTGGTACCGGTAATTATAATTTTTTAGCCGCAATTATTTACATGCTGTTACAACTTCCTAATCAGGTGTATGCCTTTTTCCCAATGGCCATGTTAGTAGGTGTTTCACTGGGGTTAGGACTCTTAGCAAACCATAGCGAGCTAACTGTATTGCGTGCTAGTGGTATGTCGCTGGCAAATATCACTTGGGCCGTGATCAAAGGAGCCTTGGTACTATTAGTTATTTTTACTCTACTAGGGGAAGGATTGGGCCCCATCGCTAACCACATCGCTGAAGATCAAAAAACCCTGCTATCAAGTAAAGGACAAGCCCTTGAAACAGCACATGGCACCTGGATTCGTGATGGCTTAAATTTCCTCTATATTGATTCTATTTTGTCACAAAATCATCTGGAAGGAGTTAGTCGATATCAATTCGACAAACAACGCAACCTTATAACCGCCAGCTACGCAAAAAGTGGTGTTTACATCCACAATCAATGGCAAATGCAAAATATTGCACAAAGTACTATTAGCACCGCAGGAATAACGATTCAACAATATCCGAGCATGACATGGCAACTCACTCTTAATCCAAAAATCCTGCGCATTTCTGCCGTAGATCCTAGTGAAATGACGATAAAGCAACTTTACGATTACAGGCATTATCTGCAAAAAAACAACCTTAACGATAGTAGTTATTCTCTGGCATTTTGGCAACGCACTTTGCAACCCCTAGCAACATTAGTGATGGTTTGGTTAGCAATTCCTTTTGTATTCGGCTCTTTGCGCAGAATAACCATGGGGCTGCGAATTATGATGGGTATAGCGCTTGGTTTTGGCTTTTATATTTTAAATCAATTTTTTGGACCACTTAGCATGGTATTTCAGTGGTCACCTTTTTTAGGGGCATTTATACCAACCCTTATTTTTGCTTTTGCCGCCTATGGTTTACAACGCAGAGTACGCTAACTCAAGGTTACATTATGCAATTTAACACTTCCAAACGCGCAATTATTTCTTGGTGTATTTATGATTGGGCCAACTCCGCATTTCCAGTCATTGTTACTACTTTTATTTTCGCTGCTTACTTTACCCGCAAAATTGCTAGCAATGAAATTATAGGAACTCATCAATGGGGGAATGCTATAGCATTAGCTGGACTTGGCATCACGCTGTTGAGCCCGATCTTTGGCGCTATCGCTGATTACAGCGGCAAACGTAAACAATGGTTAGGTTTTTTTACTTTTATCGTCATCTTAAGCTCCGCGCTTTTATGGTATGCCTACCCCTCTATAAATTACATCAACACCACTTTAGCTACTGTCATTCTAGGAACGTTAGGACTAGAAATTGGGATGGTATTTTATAACTCGATGTTACCATCTTTAGCGCCTCCAAATTATTTAGGCCGTATTTCTGGCTGGTCCTGGAGTTTAGGCTACTTAGGTGGATTAGTAGCGCTAATTATCGCTTTGTTTGGTTTTGTAAAAGGCGAACCACATTGGTTGAATACTACCACTGCGGAACAAATTCGTATTTGCGGTCCGTTTATTGCACTTTGGTTTGCAGTATTTTCAATCCCATTATTTCTGTTTGTTCCCAATTACGGCATCAACAATTACAAACTCAAACAATCCATCAGTTATGGTTTACACGATTTAATGAAAACCATAAAAACTTTGCCACAACAAAAAAATATTTTTCTCTATCTTATTGCTCACATGATTTATATCGATGGCTTAAATACTATTTTTGCTTTCGGGGGTATTTATGCTGCTGGAACTTTTGGCATGAGCATGTCGGATATAATTTTATTTGGTATTGTGATGAATATTGCCGCTGGTGTCGGCGCCGCCATCATGGCATGGATGGATGATTTAATTGGCTCAAAGCCCACCATTTTATGTTCGCTAATTGCCTTAATCTTTTTATCTATAAACATCGTGTTAGTCCACACTAAATTTTGGTTTTGGATTTTAGGGACTTGCCTTTGTTTATTTGTAGGTCCTGTTCAGTCTGCAAGCCGCACTTTAATGGCACGACTAATCGAAAAAGATAATGCCACAGAAATGTTTGGTCTTTATGCCTTCTCTGGCAAAGTCACCACTTTCATGGGGCCATGGATACTAGGAATGGCTACTTTATCTTTCAATAGTCAACGCGTGGGCATGGCAACCGTTATTTTGTTTTTTATTTTGGGCGGCACTTTACTGTGGTTTGTCCGTGAGCCTAAAAAAGATCAAACATACACAAAATCTTTTAGCAAAATTTCATCTGCATTAGCAAATACAGATGAAACTAATTTGCATTTGGCGCAGCCACAATCAAATCCATAGCTGGCTCACCGCAGTATTGGGCAATTTGATAACGTGCAGCAGCACGTAAACGGATGATCTCACTCCAATCTTGATCTTTTGCACGAATAGCTGGACTGATATTTATTGCAATGGTTCCCCATTTTAATAACCAATTATCGTCTCGCAATATATTACGAGTCCCTTTAATCGCTACTGGTACTATTGCGCACTTAGTTTCGACCGCTAATTTAAAGGCGCCTAACTTAAAAGGCAGCAGACCATCTGCATAGGTAAAAGTTCCTTCAGGAAAAATAGCAATCGATCGTCCTTGTGCCAATGCCGCCTCTGCTATATTCATATCAACAAGGCCTTGTGAAAGATCGGCACGATCGAGCGCTACATGCCCCAATTTTTTGAGGAACGATCGCAAAAATGGCGTACGTAATAATTCCTGCTTAGCAATAAAAACAATTCCTGCCGGTAAAACTGCTGTCAATACTAACGCATCAAGATAACTGGCATGATTGGCAACATACACCACCGGCTGATCGGGGATTATATTTTCTTGCCCGTGCACAGTAACGCAAATCCCTGCTAAGCGTAAAATATTGCGTGCCCCAAAATGACACCAGCTGGCAGCACGTGCGCGTGGCAATATTAAAACACCTAGCCATAACAGAAAAATAATTACACTAGCAACCAACGCGGCATAGCCCGTATAAAAATAACGGATTAATTTGCCCAAACCACGTTTAAATTTAAGCCAAAAACTAGTTATAAAAAGTTTGCTGTACTGCAACCAGACTGGGGATTTTTTTTGGCCCAAACTTCCTTGTAAATAACTTTCTTTACAAGCAGCCCGGCGTAATTTTCCACTGGAAGTTTTAGGAATAGTTTTTGGTGGCACTAAAATAACTTGATCGGGCGGTACTGAAATTTCTTCGATGATTTTTTTTACGATGGCCACTTTGATTTGATCTAATTTATCTGGCTGTCGCTCCACAGTTTCCGCTACGATCACTAAATTTTCCGTACCACTTTGTGAGCTGCCAATACCAAATGCCACCGCACAACCTTTACGTACCCCTGGCACTTGATTGGTAATTTCTTCTAGCTCAGCAGCATATAAATTACGGCCAGCTTTTATAATCACATCTTTTATGCGACCTGTTATAAAAATTTCACCGTTGGCAAAATAGCCCAAATCGCCAGTGCTCCACCAACCTTGATGATAAGCAGCTTGCGTAGCTTCAGGGTTACGATAATAACCTTGCATGCTAGAAGGACCTTTAAATTGCAAACTTCCCACCCAACGTTCTGCCAGCTCTTGATCGGCTTCATCAACCACTCGGATCGCATGCCCTGGCAATGGCTTACCACAAGAAATAAATTCCAAAACATTTTTCTCATGAGGCTGTGCTACAACAGCGCGTTGTTCTTTTTCAAAAAAATCCCGCTGAACACGATCGATGCGTGGTACTCGTGCTAAAGGCGGGAAAGCTAGCGCCACCGAAGATTCAGCTAAACCATAGACTGGAAACAATACTTCTGGCTTTAAACCATAAGGTGCAAATTTTTTATTAAACTCCGTTAGTGTTTTAACATAAATAGCTTCTGCGCCATTGAATGCCAAACGCCAAGAACTTAAATCAAGCCCTTCAATGCTGTCGGCACTAATTTTTTTTATACATAATTCGTAAGCGAAATTCGGTCCTGCTGAAATCGTGCCGCGATAATAATGAATAGCCCACAACCAACGCTCTGGTCGATTCAAAAAAAATATCGGTGACATAATAGTGACAGGGACACCAAAATATAAACTTCCTAACCAGGTACCAATCAAACCCATGTCATGATAAAGCGGCAACCAACTAATGATACGATCGGTTGCAGATATATTAATTGCCTCTCCAGCAGCCCGTAAATTTGATAATAAATTGAAATGACTAAGCAATACTCCTTTTGGATCGCTGGTACTGCCTGAAGTATATTGAATTAAGGCCGGATCATCTGCGGCTATTTGCAGAGCAGGAACTTCACCTGTTATTTTTTGTAATGCGGCTACGGTAGTAACTTCTTTCAAGCTAGGAATAAACGCTCGAAGTAATTTCCCTAACGCTTCCCCTTGCTGAAAAGAAATAAGTATTCGCACTTGTGCATTACTTAATATTTTAGCTTCGCGTTTGGCATAATCGACAATTTGATCGGCTTGGAATGGCGGATAAATTGGCACAGGGATCCCACCCGCTAACAATATGCCAAAAAAGCTATAAAAAAAGCCATCGCAGGTTGGCAACATAATCGCTACTGTCTCACCTTTTTTTAGGCCTAATCCACACAAGCCTTGCGCGATCACTGTTGCCGCAGCGAATAATTGGCCATAGGTAATTACTTTTTCATTACCGTTTTCATCTAACAAATAAATATGAGGACGATCAGCTTCAGTTTGGGCAAATTTTTTTAAAACATCTACCAAAGTCTCTGCCATGGCGCTATTAAATCGTGGTGCAGCGACGAAATAATCTTTAAACTTTTTATTTGTGGGAGTTAAATGTGAAGGCGTCTGTGCAGTTTTTGAAATTTCTTGTGCCAAATCTTGCAAAGTACGAATTTTCAGCATAGCGGCATCTGAAAATTTTATTGAGAAAATTTTTTCAATCCGATGAAAAAATTCAACGCGTTCCAAACTGCCAATACCCAAATCTTTTTCCAGCGAGGCTTCTAACGTAATGATCCGACGCGGACGTTCTGCTTCTAATTCTAATAAAAACTCATAGGTAATAGTTAAAACTTTATTTTGAATATCAGCAGGAAAATTTTGCATGCAACTTCCTTATCAGTGGAGCGCTACAGTTCTCTTTTTTGTACTCATTAAAAAAATACTTAAAAAAGCTATCAGCAGTCCGATTGGCAATACCATAAAGGCAAAATGATAATCTTGTACAGAAAAAGCCATGCTTGCCCCTAATACAGGTTGCGCACGAAGTTTTAGCAGCATTCCTATCAGTGGTTGGAAAATCGGCGCACCGAATAAAATACACATCATGTTAGTAAACCCTAACGCCATACCACGTAAATTTGCTGGCACAAAATCACATACGACAGCAAACATTAACACATACACACCACAAGCAAAACCGAGCGCAAATAGCAATATAAATCCCACACTTAAGGATATTCCTGGTCCATAAAAAAGAAATAGTAGCAACACTAATACTGTAAATGTACCACTTAACATTATGCTACGACGACTCAAAAAATTCCCGCTTAACCAACCTGCTAAAGGACCTCCTAATGCTGCTCCCCAAAAAATCATGGAACTAGCTGCCGCTGCGGTGGTCAGTGGAATACTATAAAGTTTCATTAAGTATGGAATAGCCCACAAAGCAGCGAAACCCGTAATCACCGAAAATACTAAGCCACCAAAAATTCCATTAATCCATACTTGTGGAATACCCAATACCTGCCAAAACTCTTGCAACATATTGTGTTTATTAGCAGTGGCTGGACGTGTTTCATTAGGACCATCTGCCAACAATGCCCGCGTTAGCAATGCTAATAACATGCCAACTGCCGCACACCCTAGCATAGTGCCACGCCAACCCATCGCCTGCACAGAAAAAGCTAAAAGGTTTTGTCCCATAGCTCCACCTAACATACCTAACATTTCAGTTAAGCCCGCTAATAACGCAAAACGTTCCAACGGAAACCAATTTACTGCTAAATACATGGCACTAACCACTCCGCCAGAAGTAGCAATCCCCATAAATATTCGGCTTAATTCAGCTGTTGCGGCACTATGCGCTGTAGCAAAGAGCCAACAGGAAAAAGCACAACCCATCATGCTGACGGTTAAAATCATGCGCGCGCCATATCTATCAACGAGACATCCTGCAGGCATTTGTAAAATAATATATGGATAAAAAAAACTCGCTGATAGCAAACCAATTTCAGCTGAATCGATCGTGAAGGCATGCGTCAATTCTGGAATCATTACGCTGGTGGACGCTTGCAGCAAAAATTGATATAGCACAAAAAAAGCAGCAATACCCCAGCTTAACCATCCCCTAAAATTTGACAACATGAAATTCCCCTAGCCCTTAAGACAAGCTACGTTTTAAATAGTAATTTCGGACAGTTTCTTGCAATTCTTCTTCAAAACCAAATTTTGTTAAATCTTTGATGCGGCTTGGATATAAAACCCCATTGAGATGATCATATTCGTGTTGCACAACAATAGCATGAAAATTATGCGCTTCCCGTTCAATTAAATTGCCGTGAAAATCATAACCTTTATATTTCAAATGCAAATAACGTGGCACTAAACCACGCATGCCAGGCACACTTAAACAAGCTTCCCAGCCTTCATCCATCTCCGGGCCCAAAATAGTAATTTCTGGATTAATCAATACCGTAGTAGGAATCGGTTCTGCATAAGGATAACGCGGGTTAGTATCTACACTAAAAATCATAATTCGTTTGCTGATATTGATTTGTGGCGCTGCGATCCCAATGCCATTTTCAATTTCCATCGTATCAAACATATCCGTAAGGATATCTTGCAATTCCGGTGTAGCAAATTCTTTGATTGGCTCCGCCACCAAATTTAAACGCGAATCCCCCATGCGCAATACGGGTCTAATGGCCATAATTTCCTCTCAAATATAATGGGTTGGATCAGCAACAGCAGCTTGTACGAAACCTTTTTTACGTAAAACACAAGAATCGCATTTGCCACATGCTTGGCGTCGATCATTTAAGCGATAACAAGAAACTGTCATACTATAATCGACTCCTAATTGCAGCCCTGCTTGGATCGTCTCAGCTTTGCTTAAATTAATCAGCGGCGTATTAATTTTTAATTTCGCGCCTTCCACGCCGGTTTTTGTTGCTAAATGAGCCATGTTAACAAAAGCATCATAAAATTCTGGGCGGCAATCTGGGTAACCTGAATAGTCAATAGCACTTGCACCAATAAAAATATCATTAGCACCTAGCACTTCCGCCCAAGCCATAGCCATTGCGAGAAAAATAGTATTGCGGGCTGGCACGTAGGTAGATGGGATTTTGCCATCACCCGTGTACTCTGGAACGGACTGTTGTGTATCGGTTAACGCAGAACCACCAAATTGATCCAAGGGTAAATCCAAGATTTTGTGCTCGGCCACTCCATAATGCCGGGCAATTTCTTTAGCCGCTGCAATTTCCGCATGATGTTTTTGGCCATAATTAAGGCTTAAAGCATAGCAAACAAAACCCTGCGCCTTGGCCATTGCCAAACAGGTAGTTGAATCTACCCCCCCAGAAAATAAAATTACGGCTTTTTTAGTCATGGGTATCCTCGCTGACTACACACACTTAAGGTACAATAAAATCACTTTAATATTCTCACTACACGACTATTTGTAGGTTGGACTGACAAGCCAACTTGGCTGTTTTCGAATAACCCAGCGTTGGGCTTTTAGCCCAACCTACCGAATTTATAAAAATGGTCGCGTAGAGGAGTCTAATCTTATCAGATAAATACAAGTTAAGCAGTTTGTAAGGGTAAAAAATGGCAGAGAATCTTCGCATCGTAGTCGCACAATTCAACTTTTGGATTGGTGACATCAGTGGCAATACACAAAAAATCATTCACTCTATCACCAAGGCTCGCGATGAATTAAAAGCCGACATTATTGTATTTCCAGAATTAGCGGTCTGTGGCTACCCACCTGAAGATTTATTATTACGTCCTGATTTCCACCAACAGACGACGCAAGCATTACAAAAAATTAAAGCACATAGTCAAGGCATTGATGTGGTGGTAGGACATTCTGACCATCAAAATAACAATACCTACAATGCTGCTAGCGTGATTCACAACAAAACAATTTTATTCACCTACCATAAACAATACTTACCCAACTACGGTGTTTTTGATGAAAAACGCTATTTTAAACCTGGATCAACTCCCGGTGTTTTTACCTGTAAAGGAGTTAATTTCGGTGTAGTCATTTGCGAGGATTTATGGCACCCCGAACCAGTAGCCCAAGCCAAAAAAGCGGGTGCACAATTTATCATTTGTATTAATGCTTCGCCCTTAGATATCAACAAATCTCATGAACGCGAACAAATTTTACGGCAACGAGTGCAAGAAAATAATTTGCCTATTTTGTATGCTCATGGCGTAGGCGGGCAAGATGATTTAGTGTTCGATGGCGGTTCTTTAGCCATGGATGCACAACAAACTATTTGCGCGCATGCTGGTTATTACGAAGAAAAATTTTTTACGATTGATGTAGCAACAAAACCAAATCTAAGCATTGCAAAAACCCCTTTACCATTACCTCTAAGTATAGAAGCCAATGTTTACCAAGCTTTGGTACTAAGCGTACGAGATTATGTCGAAAAAAATGGCTTCCCAGGAGTATTACTAGGTTTGTCAGGCGGTATTGATTCTGCATTAACATTGGCTATTGCTGTAGATGCCTTAGGCAAAGATCGCGTTCACGGCGTGTTGCTACCCTCTCGCTACACCAGTCAACTCAGCATAGATTTAGCAAATATCCAAGCAAATACCTTAGGCATAAAAACCAGTAATATTTCGATTGAGCCTAGTTTTTCGGCATTTCTAGCCAGTTTAGCTAGTGAATTTTCCGGTTTGGCACCCAATCAAACCGAAGAAAATATCCAAGCGCGCTGTCGCGGCGTTATTCTCATGGCGTTATCCAACAAAACGGGAAAAATGGTGTTAACTACCGGCAACAAAAGTGAAATGAGCGTAGGCTATTCAACTTTATACGGTGATATGGCAGGCGGCTTTGATGTATTAAAAGATGTTTTTAAAACGTTGGTTTATCGTTTAGCGACCTATCGTAATTCAATTAGTCCCGTAATCCCGCATGGTATCATTGATCGACCACCTAGCGCTGAACTAGCCCCTAATCAAAAGGATGAGGACAGCTTGCCGCCTTATTCTGTATTAGATCAAATTCTAGCACTCTACGTAGAACAAGATCTTAGTGCTGAAGAAATTATTGCTATGGGCTTTAACAAAGAAACGGTATGCCGCATTATTACTTTAATTGATCGCAATGAATATAAAAGACGTCAAGCAGCTATTGGACCACGTATCAGTAATCGTGCTTTTGATCGAGAACGGCGTTACCCAATTACTTCTAAATATCAAACTAAAACATCATCAACCCCTTGAAAATGTTTCATCCTGCTCTGCTTAAATCATATTTATCTTATTTAGATTCTGACCATCGCTTTGTAATTGGGTACAGCGGTGGTTTAGATTCTCACGTTTTATTACACGCTTTAACTACGATTTGCACAGAGCAACAGCGTCAACAATTATTAGCGATACACATTAATCACAGCTTAAGTCCCGATGCCACGCAATGGAGCGAACATTGCATAACTGTTTGTAATAGCCTCGGAGTAGCTTGTGAAATTGGGATTATTAATGCTAACGCGCCAACAAAAAAAGGAATTGAGGCTACTGCACGCACCTTACGTTATGAAGCCTTAAGTCAACATTTATCACCAGGTGATTATTTACTGACAGCGCACCAGCAAGATGATCAAGCTGAAACCTTGTTACTGCAATTATTGCGCGGGGCTGGCATTAAAGGTTTAGCAGCCATGCCAGAACTTACTGCATTTGCACAAGGTTATCACTTACGTCCTTTGTTAAATTTCACACGACAAGAGTTAGAAACTTACGCGCAACTCCAGCAATTACAATGGATCGAAGATGAAAGCAATTTAGATACGCGCTTTGATCGCAACTATCTTCGCCAAACACTAATGCCGCAAATAAAACAGCGCTGGCCTGCTGTTAATCGTACTTTGAGTCGTACTGCTGCACACTGCGCTAATGCACAATTATTATTAGATCAGATTGCCGATAATTCATTAGAAAAAGCCCAAGGTTCAGCACCCAATACCTTATCGCTACGTTATCTACAATCATTAGACGAAACACAATGCCAAAATGTATTACGACGTTGGTTACAACAGCTTGCTTTACCACTTCCGAGTCAAATTAAACTGCAACAAGTGCAACAAGAAATTTTAAAATGCCAAGCAGATAAAAATCCGCACGTACAATGGGGTAAAGTTAGTCTGCGTCGCTATCGTGACAATCTTTACGCCCTGCCTTCCATCTCAACGATAGCGACGCACACGCAATCATGGGATTTGAGCACGCCACTACAGTTGCCTGGAATTGGAGCCTTAACCGCTACCCCCGTGATCGGCCAGGGCATCCGTGCCGATTTTTTTGCAGACAATCAGGCAACCATTGCCTTTCGGCAGACCGGGGAACGTTGTCAGCCCGCTGGTCGCCCTGGCTCACACCCCCTTAAAAAATTGTTCCAAGAATGGGGAGTTCCACCCTGGCAACGCGCTAAAATCCCATTACTTTACTGTAAGACCGAATTAGCTGCAGTGATTGGCCACTGCATTTGCGAACCCTTTATTGCACAAAAAGATCAGCCCGGCTGGCTTATTTCACTAGACCCATCCTAGGGAAAAATTTATGATACACACCGAAAGCATTACCACTTTAACAGGAACTTTTTTATGATCACGTTACAAACCAACCATGGCCCTATTTCTATAGAACTAGATTTTGCTAATACCCCAAAAACTGCTGAAAATTTCCTTGAATACGCAAAAAGCGGTTTTTATGACGGCACCATTTTCCACCGCGTTATCAACGGTTTCATGATCCAAGGTGGCGGCATGGAGCCCGGCATGAAAACCAAAACCACACGTGCTGCCATCGAAAACGAAGCAGATAAAGGTCAAGCTAATACACGCGGCACCATTGCCATGGCGCGCACCAACGATCCAAATTCAGCTACTGCACAATTTTTTATTAACGTCGTCGACAATGCATTTTTAAACTTCAAATCCAAAACCGATCAAGGCTGGGGTTATTGTGTATTCGGCAAAGTGGTTGAAGGCATGGACATTGTCGACAAAATCAAAGGGGTTCCTACTACTTCACGCGCTGGCCATCAAGATGTGCCAAAAGATGATGTAGTCATTGAAAAAGTTATTGTTAGCGAAGAGAAGTAATAGCATGTGGGGTAGATTACGAGCTACGCTCTCATCCACCCCACATTAAAATCCATTTGCTATTTAAATTTAATTTAAATCAACCCCAATTCTTCCACCGCTTTTTTCTCGGCGCGCAACTCTGCCAATGTGGCTTGAATTTTTTCTTGGCCAAATGCGTTTTGTGGCAAACCAGTAACAACTTTTACAACGCCATTTTCAACACGGCAAGGGAACGAGAAAATTAAGCCTTCGTCTATGCCGTATTCGCCTTTTGAATAGAGCGCAACGGAAAAAGTATCGTTGGCTGGGGTGTTATGAGTTAATTTATACACACCATCAATAGCTGCATTAGCCGCTGAAGCAGCAGAAGAAGCACCACGCGCTTTAATAACTTCTGCGCCGCGTTTTTGTACGCGCGGAATAAATTCATTTTGCAGCCAAGCTTCATCGTGAATAACTTCTAATGTTGGTTTGCCATTAATTTTAGCATTGTAAAAATCAGGGTATTGCGTAGTTGAATGATTACCCCAAATAGTAAGATTTGTTACTTGAGTAACCGGCACGCCTGCTTTTATCGCTAACTGCATACGTGCTCGATTTTCATCTAGCATAGTCATCGCAAAGAAGCGATCACGTGGTACATCAGGCGCGTGATGCATTGCTATCAAACAATTCGTATTGCAAGGATTACCTACCACAAACAATTGCACATCGCTGGCAGCATGAGTATTAATGGCTTTACCTAGTGGCGCAAAAATTTTGGCGTTAATCGATAATAAATCAGAACGTTCCATACCTTCTTTACGTGGCACCGCACCTACCGCTACCACCCAATTTACATCTTTCATCGCTTCGTTAATATCAGAAGTACAAACAACATTACGTAACAACGGGAATGCACAATCATCTAATTCCATAGCCACACCGCGCAGAGAAGGCAATGCTGGTTCTAATTCTAACAAATGCAAAGCAACTTCCGTTTCTGGCCCAAACATTTGTCCCGAAGCAATCCGAAACAATAACGCATAACCAATTTGACCTGCGGCGCCAGTTACTGCAACTTTAATCAATTTCTTGCTCATTGAGTTTTCTCCAAATAGCTTTGCCAATTATAATTCACATCCCCCACCGCTAAAAACGAGGGATTCAATAATGATTCTTTCGTGTTGTAGACCAGGGGGTTACCAGCACAATCTATCAGTTTGCCGCCTGCTTGTTCGAGAACACATTGCCCTGCTGCGGTATCCCACTCAGACGTGAGACCAAAACGCGGATAAATATCAGCACTCCCGTCTGCAACCAGGCAGCATTTTAACGCACTTCCGCGTTGCACAATAGCGTGATCACCCAGTTGAGCAAGGAAAGATTGCAGCTGCCCCAGGCCATGCCTGCGACTTGCTACCACAGTAGCTCCCTGGGTTGGCACGGTGCGGGTATGAATTAACTGAGGCAAACCTGCACCTTCTTGCTTATAGGCCCCATATTCCTGCATAGCGAAATAACAAAGGTCTAGTGCTGGTGCATACACAATGCCTAGGGCGGCCTGATGCTTCACAATGAGAGCAATATTAATCGTAAATTCATCGGTTTTTTGAATAAACTCTTTGGTGCCATCCAGCGGATCCACCAACCAATAATTTTGCCAACTTGCTCGTTCAGCAAAAGCTACAGCGGTAGATTCTTCCGACAAAACAGGAAAGGACGGAGTTAATGCGGATAAACCAGCAACGATGTGATGGTGAGCAGCCAGATCAGCTTCGGTTAATGGCGACTCATCATCTTTAACCTGCACTGTAACAGCCTCTGTACGTTGATATACCGCCAAAATTTTTTCGCCAGCTTCTTTAGCAATTTGCAGCGCAGGTAACAATAAATTAATGTCCATCTGATTTTTTGCTATAGTGGTTTAACTTGTTTAGTTTTCTGATTCTACTGTAATGCTTAATAACATACCATTGTCTCTTTATCTGCACCTGCCTTGGTGTGTGCGCAAATGTCCTTACTGTGATTTCAACTCACATGCCGTAAAAGATGAAATTCCAGAAAATGCTTATATTGATGCCTTAATCACGGATTTAATGGCTGACCTACCCCGCATTGCCAATCGCCCCTTGCACAGCATTTTTATTGGTGGCGGCACCCCCAGCTTATTTTCCGCAGCGGCGTTAAATCGATTATTAACAGCCATTAAAGATCAATGCGCCGCAGTAGATGATCTGGAAATCACCTTAGAAGCTAATCCTGGCACGGTAGAATATGAACGCTTCGCTGGTTATCGCGCAGCGGGCATTAATCGTCTTTCCATTGGCATTCAAAGTTTTCAAAAAGAAAAATTAGCGGCTTTAGGCCGCATTCACAACGAACAAGAAGCTATTCGTGCTGCCGAAACTGCACATGCTGCTGGCTTCACCAACTTCAATTTAGATCTGATGCATGGCCTACCCAAACAATCCATTAACGATGCGTTATTCGATCTAAAAACTGCTTTAGCACTTTCTCCTACACATTTGTCCTGGTATCAACTCACCATTGAACCCAATACGTTTTTTGCGCATAAACCGCCGGTGTTACCACAAGATGAATTAATTTGGGAAATGCAAGAAAAAGGTCGCGCGTTATTAGCCGCACACAGTTTTCAACAATACGAAATTTCGGCTTACAGTCAATTACACCGACAATGCCAACACAATAGAAATTACTGGGAGTTTGGCGATTATTTAGGAATTGGCGCGGGCGCGCACGGTAAAATAACCGACTTTGCCACCCAAACTATTACACGACTCTGGAAAAAGAAAAATCCCAAAGATTATTTACAGAATCAAAACTCGTTTATCGGCGATGCACAACTTGTCAGCGCCAAAGAATTACCTTTTGAATTCATGTTAAATTTATTGCGCTTGTATCAAGATATCCCAATTTCATTATTTGAAACCCGCACCGGTCTTTCTATAACGGTACTGCAAGAACCCTTACAACGTGCACACGATAAAGGCTTATTAACGTGGGATGAACAACAAATAAAACCAACGGATTTAGGTAGAAGGTTTTATAATAATTTAGTAGAGATTTTTATTTCTGATTAGATTTCAATCAGCGGTTACTTAGAAAGGACATTTCTTTTATATGTTTTTACTGATTTAAGTAACTGACGAGAAGGATTTGGCGGAGTTAACAATGCTTGAATAAAAACATTATTATCTGCAACAGGGCACCTCTATTAATTCATGCCTTTTTGTTTTTCCCCCTTTGAAAAAGGGGGATCAAGGCTGATTTTTCGAAAAGTTCCTACAATTTTGTTGGTTTTTCAAAAGAAAATCCCTCTCAATCTCCCTTTTTCAAAGGGAGAGGCTATAGAAACGAATTTTTAGAGATGCCTAACAGATAAGTTTAATTGTTGATATTCTTTTACAACACAGACAGCAGCCTTACAGGCGGAATCTACTATAAAATCTGTTAAGGTTCGACCACACATTTGAGCTGCGACTCTTAATAATTCATTTTTATTGGCAGAAATACTTATTTCCAATTGATCTGCGTTCAACATTTTTTAGCCTCAATTTTTTCATCGATGAATGAAAATTCATTTTTTAACAAAAAGAAGATCCCACACACTATGCCCTAATTTTTGTCCGCGCACTTCGAATTTGGTGAGCGCGCGATGTGGGCAGCGTGGGGCAAATTCTGTATATGCATTTTCTAAGCTTTTGCAGGTGGTTAGCGTTTGCAACATGTGATTAGCGTAATCTTCCCAGTCGGTTGCCAAATATAATTTTCCACCTGTTTTTAATTTACTAACTAATAATTCAAGAAAAACTGGTTGAATTAAACGACGTTTATGATGACGGCGTTTTTGCCATGGATCTGGGAAAAATATCTGTACCGCATCCAAACTTGCATCTGCAATACATTGCTGTAAAACCACAACCGCATCGGCGCAGAAAAGTCGAATGTTATGCAAATTATTTGTGGCCATCGCGCCTAATACTACGGCGACTCCCGGGCGATGCACTTCTATGCCGATGAAATCTTGTTGTGGGTTGTTTTGCGCCTGTTCTAGCAGAGAATAGCCCATGCCAAAACCAATTTCTAAGATTCGTGGTGCATGGCGTTGAAAAATCGCATCTAAATCGATAGTGTCCTGGGTCAATTCCAAGCAATAATCGTCCCACAAAGTATTTAATGCTGTTTTTTTCGCTTGCGACATCCGCCCTGCTCGTCGCATGAAACTACGCACCGTACGTAATGGATATTGATTTTCACTCACTAACAACACCTCAATCGCCTTTTCACCTATCGAATATAGATAAAAAATAGTATACATGCCTAACTTTTTGTAGAATACCCAAATTTGCGGGTGTAGTTCAATGGTAGAACTTCAGCTTCCCAAGCTGATAGCGTGGGTTCGATTCCCATCACCCGCTCCATAATTAATGAGGTTATAATGGCTGTACATCCAATTGTTATTTTGCCTGACCCACGCTTACGGGCTGAAACCGCTACGATTACCGTATTTGATGCTGAACTTCATACACTACTAGATGATATGTATGAAACCATGTACGCTGCTAATGGTATAGGCTTAGCTGCACCCCAAATTGGCATTTCTAAAAAAATCGCGGTGATCGATATATCACGTGAACGCAATGAACCATTTTGCATTATCAATCCTGAAATTATTGAACGCAAAGGCGAAGAACTCATGGAAGAAGGTTGCCTCTCAGTACCCGGCGTTTATGACAAAGCCCCGCGCGCTTTATGGGTCAAAGTAAAAGCGCAAGATCGTGATGGCAAACATATTGAGATAGAAGGTGATGGTTTACTCGCACACTGCTTACAACATGAAATCGATCACTTAAATGGTAAGTTGTATGTTGATTACCTCTCACCATTAAAAAGAAAAATGGCGCAAAAGAAAGTAGATAAACAAAAACGGTACGCCAAATAACATGCGAATAATTTTTGCTGGCACCCCCGAAATCGCTATCCCTTGTTTACAAGCTTTGCTGGATTCTCCGCACACGGTTGTTGCTGTTTATACGCAACCTGACCGACCTGCAGGCCGCGGCCAAAAACTTACCGCAAGCCCTGTTAAACAACTAGCGCTCGCACACAACCTTCCGGTTTATCAACCACTTACTTTACGTGACCCGCAAGCCCAACAAGAACTCAGCTCTTTACAAGCTGATTTGATGGTGGTTATTGCTTATGGATTAATACTTCCTAGCACCGTGTTGACCATTCCGCGTTTTGGCTGCATTAATGTGCATGTCTCTTTATTACCACGTTGGCGTGGCGCCGCGCCTATTCAGCGCGCGATTATTGCTGGCGATACACACAGCGGCGTTACGTTAATTCAAATGGATGCCGGCTTAGACACTGGCCCTATTTTGGCACAAGCAGAATGCCCCATAACCTCAACTATGACTAGCGTCGAGCTACAAAATAAGCTAGCAATGCTAGGCAGTGAAACTTTAGTAAAAATATTAGATCCACTTGCAAAAGGACTGTTACAACCACAACTGCAAGATGAAACAAAAACTTGCTATGCACAAAAAATTGAAAAATCAGAAGCAGAAATAAATTGGCAATTAAGCGCCATCGAATTAGATCGACAAGTACGTGGTTTTAACCCATGGCCGGTTGCTTATACTTACTTACAAGATCAAGTCATCAAAATTTGGCAAAGCCAACCATTAAATACTAACACCGACAAAAAACCTGGCACTATTCTTAACGCTGACAAAAATGGCATTGAGGTTGCCACTGGCACAGGTATTTTAAAACTCTTGCAAATTCAATTACCCAACAGTCGCAGTTTACCAGTTGCCGATATTCTAAATGCTAAAGCTAATCTATTTAGCCCTGGCGTTATCCTAGGAAAAAATCTTTAAATGCGCACGCTTAATTCCCGCGCTATTGCGGCCCAAATTCTCAGCGCAGTTTTAGCCGATGGTAATTCTCTCACCAAAGCTTTGAGTATCACTTTGCCTGACAATGCTGATCGAGGCTTTATCCAAGAACTTTGCTATGGTGTACTTCGTTGGTATTGGCAACTTAATTTTATTACCACGTTATTGGTCAGCAAACCCTTAAAAGAAAAAGATACGGATATTCATGCTTTGCTATTAATTGGTTTATATCAATTAATTCATTTAAAAACCCCTTCCCACGCTGCGTTAAACGAAACAGTCGCCGCTGCAAATGAACTGAAAAAATCATGGGCAACTAAATTTATCAATGGTGTGTTGCGCCAATTTTTACGAGAACAAACTGCTATCTTAAGCAAAACAAATGCGGGCTTTACCAGTCGTTACGCACATCCAAAATGGTTACTAAAATTATTACAAGAAGCTTGGCCTGCACAATGGGAACAAATTGTCACTGCTAACAACTTACGCGCACCGTTAACTCTACGCGTTAACCGCTTAAAAACCGATCGCGGCACTTATTTGCAATTACTAACGCAACAAACTATTGCCGCAACAGCAATCGCGCAAACAGCACAAGGCATTGAATTAGTTACACCGCAAGATGTAACGCAATTACCGAAATTTGCTCAGGGTTTTGTTTCTGTACAAGATGCTGCAGCACAATTTGCTGCATCCTTGTTAGATTTAGCACCGGGGCAACGCGTGCTAGATGCTTGCGCAGCACCAGGTGGCAAAACTGCGCATATTTTAGAAACTGAACCTGAACCGGGTGAGTTAGTCGCGCTAGAAATTGATGCAATGCGCTGTCAAAAAATCCAAGAAAATTTAATGCGCTTACAATTTTTACCAGAAAATAAAGCGATTAAAATCCTGTGTGCTGATGCCGCACAACCCATTAGTTGGTGGGATGGCAAACCTTTTGATCGAATTTTGCTAGATGCGCCTTGTTCTGCTACCGGCGTAATTCGACGTCATCCCGACATCAAATTTTTGCGCCGCGCTACCGATATTCAAGATTTAGCCGCAACACAATTGCAACTATTGCAGACGCTATGGAGTGTATTAAAACCAAGCGGATTGCTTGTTTACGCAACGTGCTCTGTATTACCACAAGAAAATTTTCAGGTACTTGCCAAATTTTTGGCAACTCACGCCGATGCTAAAGAAAAAATAATAACGGCCGACTGGGGCATCCCTGTCGCTATTGGTCGACAAATTTTACCGGGAGAAAACAACATGGATGGTTTTTATTATGGCTGCTTAGAAAAAGCTTCTTAATTATTTTTTCGTTGGCGACCAAAAATTACCAGTTTGCACAATTTTTGGATCCGCCCAAGGGCCACTCATATGATAAGTATCCGTAGCAATTTTATTCACGGCACCACCAACTATTTTGGTAGCAACCCAGGCAGCCGCACCTATCGCGGGACCTACAGGACCTGCTGCTAGACCAAGCACTGGCACTATCGGGCTCGTAGCAATACTAACTAATGTGGGCAAACTGGAGCTTATTTTTGGCGTCACATTTAACAACAGATCATAATCTTCCGCGCCCAAACCAATACGACCCGCCATGCCAATATTGGCTAACGGGCCTGTTAACATGACATTACGAGTATAAGCATTTCCGTTTACCAATTGAAAATTGCCTTGGATTTTATCGAACGGCAAACCACGTGCTGTTAAATCACTAAATCCTAAGCGTAAGCGCCGTGCAAGACTTTCAATACTTAGCAAAGAAAGCAAACGACCAATATCCATTTTAACTTCTGCTGCTTCACCCACATTTACGATTTCGCCATTCTGCATACCTAGATCTAAACTGCCACTCATGGTTTTGATCGAAGGATCATAAGCAGGTCCCGGCCAGGATAAATTAAAATGCAAATGCGTTTGATTGGCTTTAATCGCTGCAGGGAAGCCCCAACTCGTCAACATCGCAGCTAAATTACCGCTAGTTAAATCACCGGCCATTTGTGTTACATGTTGGCGGTTTTGTAATTGCCAATTCCCATTAGCCATTACTTTAAACGTAGGGGAGTTCGCGCTCAAATTACTAATTTGTAATCCGTTACCCATGGGGGTTACATGTAATTCCACCTTGCCAAATTGTTTATTACCGTAACGCACATCATCCGCATAAAAATCCAAACGCGGTATATCACTAGGTTTTATTTTACTTAAATCCTGCGTGGAATCCGGCTGTATATACAAACGTTGTAAATTAACTTGTACTGCTTGCTCTTTATCATTAGGAATAGTGATTTGCCCCATAAAATTTTGGCTTTGTAATGCCATCAACCAAGCGTTCGTTATCGGTGTTAAACTCCCCGTTAAATCAGTGTATTGGAATTTTATTTGGGGTTTTTTATCCACGGCAGCAATACTAATATTGATAGGTTTTTTCCACAAAACTGCAGTTAATTGCGGGGTTGAAAACGTATCACGACTAAATGTTAACTCGCCATTTATTTTGCTTAATTGCAAACTGTGTACCGTTAATTCTGCGTTTTGCAATTTAGCCTTGCCATCGGTGCTAGTTTTAACATCGGTATGCTCCAACGGAATTGCCAAATGCAGTTCTACTTGCGCAGTTCCTTTTCCTTGTATATCTTGCACAGAACTTAAAGTACCGGTACGCAATGGACTGTTTTGTAAAAACTTAAAAATATTAGCTAAATCTGCGGTGGTAGTCCCATCAATATGCAGCATTGCTAGAACTTTCTTTTCCATCGTCGGGATAGTTACTTGCAAACCTTTAAGAGGAACTGCATTAATTTGACCATCAGCAATATTCATTACCATGCTGCGATCACGAAAAATTAACTGCCCAGATAGCTGTTGCGCAGCAGGCCATTGTGGCCAATAAGCTAAATTTAAATTCTGCACTTTACTATCAATTAGAAAAATTCCTTCATTATTATCAAACGGAAAATTATGAATCGGCCCGCGCAACACTAAGGTAGAATCTACCTTATCCACATCTTTGATCGATGTTTCCAACCAATCTACTAACCCGCGCGATAAAACTCCGATTGGCAAATAATTTGCTACATGCTTAGCGCCCAACAGATGAAAACTTGCCAATATACTAAGCATTGGACTGCTTGCATCTTTTGGCAACAACAAACTCATGCTACCATTTACGTCCGCATCTACGGATTCAGCATACAAATGCGGTGCTTCGATATACCAACCATCTTGATCTTGCTGCCACGTTGCAGTCATTTGCACATTGGTAAGTACTAGCGGCGCACGAAACAGTTCACCAAAATCAATTTTAGAATTGCGTCCTGCTAATTGCATGGTACCGGCTTGTGGCGTGGCATGTATAAAAATATTCATACCTGCAACACCCGGAATTTTTTGCCAACGTTGATACATTAAATTTTGTAATTGCGCATCTAAATTCCAACTATTATCTTGCAATTGCCAAGCAATATTGCTATTCACATTTTCAATAGAGAATGGTTCAGCAACATTATCTTTAACTAATTCCCCGTGTCGTAAACTAATTAAACTTTGAATTTTTTGTAATTTCTGATCTTTCCATGTTCCCCACACTTGAAAATCAGCTAAACCACGTTGAATTGCTAAACCTGCCACTGGATAATCTCGCAACCATTGGCCTAACAACACATCTTGCCCACGCAGATAAAAACGCGCTTTTAGTGTGTCTTTTTGTTGCCAGCTACCCAATAGCTGCACAACGAATTGCAGATGCGTTGGTATTTTTTGTGCTAACGTTGCCTCACCCCATAAATTATGTTTTTTATTGTGATTATGGAGATTGAGGTCTAGTGCCCTGATAGGCAATAACTTATTGTTTTTATCATACCAATTTAGCGTGATATTACGTAAAGACAAATGGGGTGCTTGCAACAACCAATCCATAAACACATCAAAACTATCTCCACTTCCCTTCGGCGAAAAAGTTCCAATACCCTTTAGAAAAAAATCATCGTTTGCCAACTGTTGCACTGTTAAAGTAGCGCCGGAAATCGTTAGTCCGCCTAATTGCAAATGACTATTCAATAAACTACCCAACAGATCAACTTTCACATCCATTTCCGCAACTTTAAGCAAAGTATGCGTTTTGGCGTCATCAAAAATATCAACTTGAGTCGCTTTAAATACAGGACTAAATTTTTCCCAACCTACTTGTAACTGACCAATTTGAATAGGTTGTTTCAAGAAATCACTGGCCCAGCGTTCTAAGAAAGGTCGTTGCGCTGTTAGCACCGGCGCTACTATACGGGCTGTGGTAATAACTAACGTAAAAAGAATCAGGACAACTACTGCGACTATCCAAATACTTCGATGAATGTGAATAAGAGTACGCTTCATTGCAAAAAGTTACCTCAATCCTTGGAAGTCAATAGAGACTAAAACGGCGACGATACGCCCGCAATAACACAAATAACCACGGCCAAAGTAACATACTAGTTAAAGCAGACAACCAAAATAAATAAACATTCGTTAACTGCCCTAACATACCTTGAATCCAAATCAGCACTGCCTGATACATGAGCACCAACAGAAAAACACAACCTGCTTGTTGCAGCAGAGGAAACATACGTATTTGTCGATGAAAACGATCTACCACGTAAGCTACTAACGTTAAGGCCAGCGCATGTTCTCCCAGTAAACTGCCGTATAAACCATCCAACAACAAACCTAATAACCAAGCCACCCCCAAATTAACGCGATAGGGCAGCGCCAACACCCAATAAATCACGGCTAACACTAACCACTGCGGCCAAACTAAACTTAACCAATTTGGCAACGGGAGAATACTTAGCAATAACGCAACAATAAAACTAAACGCAATGAGTAAAAAACCGGGGGAGCGATGATTCATGATTTTTTAGCCCTTCCCGTTTTGGTGGTAACAGGTTTAGGCGCTGATTTCGGTAGATCAATTGAAAATGGGTGTTGTGACCAAACCAATAAGACATTGCGCGTGCGATCAAGTTGCGCTGAAGGAACCACTTCAATTTTGGTAAATTGCTCTCCTGAATTATGCTGCACCGAACGAACGATTCCGACTGGATAACCTTCCGGATAATGTCCACCCAAGCCTGAGGTTACCAACGTATCGCCGGCGCGCACATCAACTGTTTCTGGGATATTGGTGAGCGCTAAATTAACCAAACTACCGCGTCCCACGACTATACCACGGACGCCGTTGCGGCTATCTTGCACCGGAATAGCACTGCGTAAATCGGTTACTAACATAACACGGCTAGTCCAAGGACCGGTTTGTATCACTTGCCCCATCACACCATTGGCATCTAGCACAGGCTGTCCTTCGTAAACCCCATCACGTAACCCTTTATCAAGAATTAACTCACTCACTAAGGGATCCATACTAACAGCTAAGAGCTGAGCTATAGCCATGTGCTCATTCCCCAATTTGGGAGAGGATTTAAGCAAAGCACGCAATTCACTGTTTTCGCTCTCTAATGCCATTAATTTTTGCAGCTTGGCTTGCAACAACAATTGTTGGGCACGCAAGGTAGTATTTTCAGCGAGTAATGATTGCCGGCTAGTCCAGCTACTGCTAAAGGTAGATATATTGCGGATAGGGGTATTAACCAAATACTGCAGCGGCGCCACGAAGGCATCCAAACCTACTCGTACGGGCGTCAGATAATGCTCGCGATGATCGACCAGCATTAGTCCTATTGATAATACCGTCAATAAGAAAAGCCGCAAACCCAGCTGCGGCCCTCGGGTAAATAGTAGTTTAATAAGCTACTCCCTCAATAAAAAATCCCCGCCAAATGCATCAATAATCTCTAATGCACGGCCGCCACCACGTGCGACACATGTTAAAGGATCTTCTGCCACCATAACTGGTAACCCAGTTTCTTCGGTTAATAAGCGATCCAAGTGTTTAAGCAATGCGCCGCCACCGGTTAAAACCATACCGCGCTCAGCAATATCAGAAGCCAACTCGGGAGGAGTTTGTTCTAATGCAGTACGCACAGCACCAACGATACCGGATAAAGGTTCTTGCAATGCTTCTAAAATCTCGTTGCTGTTGAGGATAAAGCTCCGTGGCACCCCTTCGGCAATATTGCGGCCACGCACTTCAATTTCTTTGATTTCACTACCTGGGAAGGCAGAACCAACTTCTTGTTTAATACGTTCTGCTGTCGTTTCACCGATAAGACTGCCGTAGTTTCTACGAACATAACTAATAATCGCTTCATCGAAACGATCGCCACCAATCCGCACTGACTGGGCATACACAATTCCGCTTAAAGAAATAATGGCTACTTCGGTCGTTCCACCGCCGATATCCACCACCATAGAACCGCGTGCTTCTTCTACTGGCATGCCTGCACCAATTGCTGCAGCCATCGGTTCTTCAATCAAGAAAACATCCCGTGCCCCTGCCCCCATAGCAGATTCACGAATAGCACGTCGTTCAACTTGGGTGGAACCGCAGGGTACACATACTAAAACGCGCGGACTGGGGCGCATAAAACGATTTTCATGCACTTTGTGAATAAAATGCTGCAACATTTTTTCCGTAACAAAAAAATCGGCAATAACACCATCTTTCATAGGACGAATCGCATTGATGTTGCCAGGCGTACGGCCTAACATACGCTTAGCCTCTAAACCCACAGCCAAAACTTTACGCTGATTGCTGGTATCTTGCCGAATGGCAACCACGGAAGGCTCGTTTAACACAATACCTTCACCACGCACATAAATGAGCGTATTTGCTGTCCCTAAATCAACGGAAATATCTTTAGAAAATAACCCACGTAGCTTTCGAAGCATAAAATACCTGCATAAAAATAAGAATCAATCTACCTGGCAAGCACTTTAACAAAGGTGGCTGACAGGAGCAAGGCATCTTAGTAGGAACCGCTAGTATCCTAGAATTGCTTTTTAGCTTGCTGAATCGCTGTAAACTGCTTGCCACTATTACCTTTTTCGCGTTAACTTAGGTACATAACTATTTGGAGTTTTAAAGTATGTCTCTTGTACGTGAAGATGTTTTGAAAATTGCCCATCTGGCCCGTCTAGCTATCGATGAAGACGCAGTCGTGAAATATTCACAGGAACTTTCTAATATTTTGGATTTAGTAGCACAAATGGACACAGTCGAAATCGGCGACATTAAACCTATGGCGCATCCTTTTGCTGCATCCCAACGTTTACGCCCTGATCTCATCACCGAAACCGATCAGCACGAGTTATATCAAAGCATTGCTCCAGCCGTGCAAACTGGTTTGTATTTAGTTCCTATCGTTATCGATAATTAAAGAGAAAAACTGCTATGCATCACCATACTTTGGCGGAATTATCTGCTGCGCTGCGAGCCAAAAAAATCTCCAGCAAAGAATTAACCCTATTATTTCTCGATCGAATCGCTCAGTTCAATCCAAGCTTAAACTGTTACATCACTGTAACTAAAGAGCACGCATTACAAGATGCCAACGCGGCCGATCTACAATTAGCCCAAGGCAATGCGCAACCACTCACTGGGATTCCTATCGCCCATAAAGATATTTTCTGCACCTTTGGCATTAAAACTAGTTGCGGCTCTAAGATGCTAGACAACTTTATTGCCCCTTATGATGCCACGGTAGTAACCCAATTAAAGCAAGCGGGAGTGGTTTTGCTGGGTAAAACGAACATGGATGAATTTGCTATGGGTTCATCTAACGAAAACAGTTATTACGGCCCGGTAAAAAATCCCTGGGACACCACCACCGTACCTGGCGGCTCATCGGGCGGTTCAGCAGCTGCGGTCGCTGCCCGCTTGGCCCCAGCGGCGACTGGCACCGACACCGGCGGTTCTATACGCCAACCCGCTGCTTTATGTAACCTCACAGGCCTTAAACCCACTTACGGCCGCGTTTCCCGTTACGGCATGATTGCGTTTGCTTCCAGCTTAGATCAAGGGGGTGTTTTAGCTTACACGGCCGAAGATGCTGCCTTAATGTTACAAGCGATGGCGGGTTTTGATGAGAAAGATTCCACTAGCCTAAATCACGAAGTTCCTGACTATAGCGCTACGTTAAATGATTCACTTGCGGGCCTACGCATAGGTTTGCCAAAAGAATATTTCAACCCAGGACTAGACCCACAAATTGCCAACGCGGTCGAACTAGCTGTAAAAGAATACGAAAAACTTGGCGCTACGGTAAAAAGCATTAGTTTGCCCAACTCCAGCCTCTCCGTCCCAGTTTATTACGTCGTTGCACCCGCTGAATGCTCTTCCAACCTAGCCCGTTACGATGGGGTGCGTTATGGCTATCGCTGCGCCAATCCAACAGATTTAACGGATCTTTATAAACGTTCACGCGGCGAAGGTTTTGGTGCTGAAGTAAAACGGCGAATTATGGTAGGCACATATGCATTATCGGCCGGCTATTACGACGCTTATTATTTGAAAGCACAAAAAATTCGCCAACTGATTAGCGATGATTTTCGCAAGGCATTTGCCGAAGTGGATGTTATCTTAGGACCCACCACACCGAGTCCGGCCTTTAAATTAGGTGCCAAAGTTGATGATCCAGTCAGCATGTACTTATCCGATATTTACACTATTGCCGTTAATTTAGCAGGGCTTCCAGGGTTGTCTATCCCTATGGGCTTTGTAAATAAATTACCCGTAGGATTACAACTGGTTGGCAATTATTTTACAGAAGCACGCTTACTCAACATTGCGCACAAATATCAACAAGTAACAGATTGGCATAAAAAATTACCGAACGGGATTGATTAAGAGAGGCTATTCATGAAGTGGGAAACAGTGATTGGGTTAGAAGTTCACGCACAGTTACAAACTAAAAGTAAAATTTTTTCAGGCGCAGCCACCGCTTATGGTGCCATGCCAAACACACAAGCATGTGCGATTGATTTAGGCCTGCCAGGGGTATTGCCGGTATTAAACTCTGAAGTAGTGCACATGGCGGTAAAATTAGGCTTAAGTATTAATGCTGCGATTGCTCATCGTTCTGTGTTCGCACGCAAAAATTATTTTTATCCTGATTTGCCAAAAGGTTATCAAATCAGCCAATACGAATTACCCATCGTTGGCAACGGTTATTTGGATATCACCCTTGAAGATGGTCAGCGCAAAAGAATTGGTATCACCCGCGCCCATTTAGAAGAAGATGCTGGCAAATCCTTGCATGAAGATTTTCAAGGCTTAAGCGGTATTGATTTAAATCGTGCAGGCACCCCTTTGCTAGAAATCGTCTCCGAACCTGATTTACGTTCGGCCAAAGAAGCAGTTAGTTATTTAAAAACCTTACATGCATTAGTGCGTTATTTGGAAATTTGTGATGGCAACATGCAGGAAGGATCTTTCCGTTGTGATGCCAACGTTTCCGTACGGCCATTTGGTCAAGCGAAATTCGGCACCCGCACTGAATTAAAAAATTTAAACTCTTTTCGTTTTATTGAACGTGCTATTAATTATGAAATTGAGCGCCAAATTGAGATCTTAGAAAGCGGCGGCACTATCACGCAAGAAACTCGTCTCTACGATCCCGACAAAAATGAAACACGTCCTTTACGCAGCAAAGAAGAAGCCAACGATTATCGTTACTTCCCCGATCCTGATTTGTTACCCGTTGAATTGAGCGAAGAATTCATTGAAAAAATCCGACAAGAATTGCCTGAACTACCACAACATAAATACGAACGTTTCCAAACAGCTTATGAATTAAGTAGTTACGATGCGGAAATTTTAGTTTCTAGTCGTGAATTAGCTAACTATTTTGAAGAAACCGTTAAGTTAGCCCAAGTCCCGGCAAAATTAGTAGCCAATTGGATTAACGGCGAATTAGCCGCTGCGCTAAATAAAAACCACTTAGAAATCCAACAAAGCCCTATTAATTCAGAACGTTTAGCAAGTTTACTGCGTCGCATTGCCGACAATACTATTTCGGGGAAAATTGCCAAAACCGTTTTTGAAAAACTCTGGGAATCTACTAGCACTGTCGATGAAATTATCGAACAACAAGGTTTGCGCCAAGTTACTGATACCGGCGCCATTGAAAAAGTAATTGATGAAATCTTGGCAGCAAATCCTGAACAATTAGCTGAATACCGATCTGGCAAAGATAAATTATTTGGCTTTTTCGTCGGACAAGTCATGAAAGCATCCGGCGGCAAATTAAATCCGCAGCAACTAAATGACACCCTCAAGAAAAAACTTGGAACACCATGAAAAATGTAGTTAAAAATAATAATCCATTGTTACAGCCTTGGTTAATGTGGGGCCTTGCGGTCGCTTTTTATTTTTACGAGTTTTTATTACAAGTTTCTCCCAACGTCATGGTGCCGGAGTTGATGCGCGCATTCCAATTAAATGCCGCTCAACTCGGAAACTTAACCGCCTGTTATTTTTACGCTTATGCCGCTATGCAAATTCCCAGCGGTATTTTATTAGATCGATATGGCCCGCGTTTTTTATTAACTGCAGCCACTTCATTTTGTGTATTAGGCTGTTTGTTATTAGGCACTGCAACCACGCTTGTATTAGCGCAAATAGGGCGTTTTAGCATTGGTTTTGGTGCAGCCTTTGCCGTGTTAGGCTGTTTTCGTCTCATTGCTAATTGGTTTCCAACTCAACGTTTTGCTTTTTTAACGAGTCTTACTGTCACCGTCGGAATGTTAGGTGCTATAGGAGGACAAGCTCCTTTAGCGTTATTAGTTGAGTTTCTTGATTGGCGCGCGAGTCTAATTTTTTTAGCTTTGATTGGTGGTTTGCTCGCTTTCCAAATTTGGCGCAAAGTGCGAAATGCTCCCGGTGATGAAAGTTTTATTACCACCACCTTGGATCAGGCGCCTTTTTTTCATGGCATACAAAATGTATTGCGCAACAAAGCAAACTGGGTAACTGCTTTTTATGGCGGCTTAATGTTTGCGCCTACTTCGATTTTAGGAGCACTCTGGGGCGTGCCTTTTCTCATGTCGGCCTATGGAATAAGTCGACCCTCAGCGGCCGGAATTATTTCTACCTTATTTATTGGATGGGCCGTAGGAGCACCTCTCACCGGTTTTTTTGCCGACCATTTAAATAAACGTGATTTAACCTTACTAATTGGCACGCTAGGGGCATTACTCACGCTCAGTCTATTTATTTATATTCACATGCCTTTGTTTCTCTTAGGCTGCACTTTATTTGCGTTTGGCTTTTTTTCCAGCGGCTTTCTACCTTCCTTTGCTATCGTGCAAGAAATCAATCCCGCTGAAAACAGCGCCACTGCATTAGGATTCATGAACATGATCAATATGCTAGGCGGTGCCCTCGGTCAGCCTTTTATTGGTTATTTGTTAGATTTAATGTGGCACGGACAACTCAACAATGGCAGTCGCGTTTACTCAGCCATTACCTTTCAAACTGCTTTATCTACCCTGCCGCTTTGTATTTTAGCCGCCTTATTTTTATTATTGTTAATCCGCAAAATGAAACTCAACCTGCCCCAAACTACTCAGCATTAAGATGACGCACTCTATTCAAAAACTTTTTATCGAAACCCATGGTTGTCAAATGAATGAATATGATTCAGACAGCATGGTGAATTTATTACAGCATTCGCACTCTTTGACAGTAACTGAGAATCCGGATGAAGCAGATATTTTGCTCTTAAATACTTGTTCCATCAGAGAAAAAGCACAGGAAAAAGTTTTTTCAAAATTAGGGCGCTGGCGCGAATTAAAGGCCAAAAAACCACACATAATACTGGGTGTGGGAGGATGTGTAGCTAGCCAAGAAGGTGATGCCATTCGTAAACGTGCTCCTTACGTCGACTTAGTGTTTGGGCCACAAACTCTGCATCGCTTACCTGCAATGCTGAACGAAGTTTTGGCCAAAGGTAAATCAGTGGTAGATGTTTCCTTTCCAGAAATTGAAAAATTTGATCGCTTACCTGAACCGAAAGCACAAGGTCCGATCGCACTTGTTTCTATTATGGAAGGTTGTAGTAAATATTGCAGCTTTTGTGTAGTACCTTACACGCGCGGTGAAGAAATCAGTCGCCCCCTAGATGATGTTTTAGCGGAAATTGTTAGCTTAGCAGAACAAGGTGTACGCGAAGTCACACTGCTGGGGCAAAACGTTAACGATTATCGCGGCGCCATGCACGAAGGTGGCACAGCAGATTTAGCACAATTAATCCGTTATGTAGCGGCTATTGATGGGATAGAACGCATTCGTTTTACGACTTCGCATCCTCTCGCTTTTTCAGACAGCTTAATTCAAGCCTATGCGGAAGTACCCAAGTTAGCGAATCATTTGCATTTACCCGTGCAAAGCGGATCTGACCGCATTTTAGCTCTCATGAAACGTGGCTACACTGCTCTAGAATACAAAGCCAAAATTCGCAAATTACGCAAAGTTCGTCCCGATATTAGCATCTCTTCAGATTTTATTATTGGCTTCCCGGGCGAAACAGATGCAGATTTTGAGGCAACTATGAACCTCATTCAAAGCGTTGGTTTCGATGGCTCATTTAGTTTTATTTATAGTCGAAGACCCGGTACTCCCGCTGCAGAGTTACCTGACGATGTAACAATGGATACTAAAAAGCAACGTTTAGCCATCGCCCAAGACCGCTTACTAGCGCAATCTATGGCGATTAGCCACGCGATGGTAGGTACTTTGCAGTGGATACTGGTAGATAGCCATGCACGCAAAGATTCACTGGCTTTGTGCGGACGCACGGAAAACAATCGAATTGTTAATTTTGCCGGTGACCCTGCGTTAATTGGGCAAATGGTACAAGTAAAAATTACCGAAGCTTTACGTACTTCGTTACGCGCTGAATTAGTTTGAACTGGAGTCAGGCCTGACCCCAATTTTTGCTATACTTTAAACATGGATTACTTTAACGCGGCGTTTATAACCTTTGACTACTACATATAAGCCTTACAATTTAGAATTACTTCCCGTTGATAATAGGCGTCTTGCCGATTTGTGCGGACAATTTAACGAAAATCTTAAACAAGTTGAAACTCAACTAGACGTAGAAATTTTTAATCGCGGTCATCATTTTCAAATCAAGGGGCAACCAGCCGCAGTGCAAATGGCTAGCCAATTGATTGTCCATCTTTATACGGAAACAAAAAACCAAGATTTAACTCCGGCAAAAATTCATTTATTTTTACAACAAGCAAAAAACCAACAACAGATGCAACCAGCCTCACCGAGATCAACCACTATGACAGAAATAAGCATCACCAATCGCCGTGGCACCATCAAGCCACACAGTCCCAATCAAGCGCTTTATATCAAAAATATGCAAGCACATGACATTAATTTTGGGGTGGGCCCCGCGGGCACTGGCAAAACTTATTTGGCAGTTGCAAGTGCAATTGCTGCGCTTGAAAATGAACAGGTCACTCGCATTTTATTAGTCAGACCGGCCGTAGAAGCTGGCGAACGGCTAGGTTTTTTACCGGGGGATTTTGCGCAAAAAGTTGATCCTTATTTTCGTCCTTTGTACGACGCGCTGTATGAGATGCTAGGTTTTGATCAAGTTCTAAAATTAATTGAAACACATGTAATTGAAATTGCACCATTAGCTTATATGCGCGGCCGCACGCTAAATGATGCATTTATTATTTTAGATGAAGCACAAAATACCACCAAAGAACAAATGAAAATGTTTTTAACGCGCATTGGCTTTAATTCAAAAGTCGTGCTTACGGGAGATATAACCCAAACCGACCTTCCCAAAGGTAGTGAATCAGGGCTAGTGCATGCTCTAACCGTGCTAGCGAAAGTTAAAGGCATTAGTTTTACACACTTTCAAGCGAGTGATGTAGTAAGACACCCCTTAGTACAAGGTATTCTTGAGGCATATGAGCGTCATGAAAATAGCAAAGCGAAAAAATAACTGCCGCATCATTTTACAAAGGCAAACGACAAAATCTTATATCCCTAGCCGTTATTACTTCCAACGCTGGGTTAATTTGGCTTTAGCCAAGCACAACAAACCGGTTGAAGTTACCATCCGCATCGTGAATCAAAAAGAAAGTGCATTACTCAATGAAACTTATCGCCATAAAACTGGTCCTACCAACATTTTATCTTTTCCTTTTGAAACACCCCCTGGCATTAAAATGCCGTTACTTGGTGACCTAGTCATCTGTGCGCCTTTAGTAGCCAAAGAAGCCAAACAACAACAAAAAACTTTAATTGCCCATTGGGCCCATTTAGTTATTCACGGTATTTTACATTTATTAGGCTATGACCATATTAAGAAAAAAGATGCCGCGCAAATGGAAAAAATTGAAATCGAATTATTAGCACGCTTGGGCTTTGCGGATCCCTACCATATTTAGGATTACTCTATGAATGATGATACTACCACTTCCACCCATCGCTCTTGGTTAGAGCGTTTAAGTCAGGCTTTATTACGCGAACCCCAAGATCGTGAACAGCTAATAGAGTTATTGCGCGATGCTGAGCAACGTAATTTATTAGATGCCAACGCTTTAGGTATGATCGAGGGGGTTCTACAAATTTCAGAAATGCAAGTGCGTGATATCATGGTGCCACGTGCGCAAATGATTGTGATCGAAGACGAAAACCCTGAAGTATTTTTACCACTAGTCATTGAATCCGGCCATTCACGTTTTCCTGTGCTAGGTGAAAGTCGGGATGAAATCATAGGAATTTTGCTAGCAAAAGATTTACTTAATTATAAATCGTTACCTAACCCTTCGCATTTCCCCTTACGCGATTTATTACGGCCCGTCGTTTTTGTACCGGAAAGCAAACATTTAAATATTTTATTGCAAGAATTCCGACATAATCGTAATCACATGGCTATTGTAGTAGATGAGTACGGTGGTGTTTCGGGTCTTATCACCATTGAAGATGTGCTAGAACAAATCGTTGGTGATATTGAAGATGAATATGACATTGACGATGAAACCTTTATCAAAAAAATCAACGAAACCCAATATACGGTAAAAGCATTAACGCCTATCGAAGAATTCAACGAATATTTTTCCGCGCAATTAGCTGACGATGAATTTGACACTATCGGCGGTTTAGTAATGCAAGCATTTGGCCATTTACCGAAACGTGGCGAAGTTACCACCATCAACCATTTTCGCTTCAAGGTTTTGCATGCAGATAGTCGCAGAATTCGTTTGCTCAAGGTAACACTAAAGAAAAAACCATTGACCGTGGAAAAATAAACATACCTTTGTTTAATAGCGCCGTGGCGTTACATTTTGTTCTTATAGGATGCTCTAATGAAAAATACACGTTGGCAACAACGCTTTGAAAATTTTGAACGTGCTTTTATCCTTTTCCGCAGCACCTTTACTGAAAAATCACTCGCACAATTTTCTGACCTCGAAAAAGAAGGGATTGTACAGCGCTTCGAATATACGTTTGAATTAGCTTGGAAAACATTGAAAGACTACCTTGAATACTCAGGTACAACTTTATCCCAAATCACTCCCCGTGCTGTAATTAAAGAAGCATTTGCGGCTAAAATTATTGCCGATGGTCAGGCTTGGATTGATATGCTAGAACACCGTAATATCATGTCACATGTATATAGTCAAAAAAGTTTCGAGAAAGCCCTTGCTGAAATTTATTCAAATTATCTACCTACACTAGAACAAACATACTTGTTCTTAAAAGAAAAAGGATTAACAACATGAATTTTGGCCTGACAGCGAATGTTATCGCCAAAATACAAAATATCCTAAAAAATCATCCGGAAATTAAGCGCGCTCAAATTTTTGGTTCACGTGCTTTAGGTAGTTACAGACAAAATTCCGATATCGATCTAGCCTTATGGGGTGATATTGACGAACTTTCACTCGCCACCATTTACGCTGAATTAGACGAATTGCCACTACCCTATAAATTTGATTTGGTGATTTATGGTGAAATCACTCACCCTCCCCTACGCGAACACATCGATCGTTTTGGGCAGGATATTTTTGTTAAATAAGCACTAAATTCCCTATTACCAAGCACGGTAACTTTGCTGTTCATAACCCGCATGAGCAGAATCAGTAAAATCGCTCGCATCTAAATCGAAACCTTTGCCCTTGCCTGCACTCGCCGTAAAATCAGCTTCAGAATCACCTTTGCCTGCTCCTGCGGCACCTCCACCTTCTAAACTCATGATTATCTTCCTCAATGATTAATTATTATAGTAGTGCTTGAGAACTCGGGAAGAATATCTTTGTTACCTAGGCTTTTCAACTAGTTTAATTACTAGATCGTTTATTGAGAACCACGAAACTCAATCAAAAAATTCAAACACTTTGGGTGGTTCTTCGTCTTTTTTGTCTTTTTCTAAGGTTTCTTCTTTAGCGGGCTCGAGTTTTTTCTCGCCTAGAGGCGTGTAAACTTTGCCTTCTATGTCTGAGAGTAAACCTTCTTTATTCCACGGCAATTTGCGATAGGCTGGCGCATCACTCAATTCAATAATGGGGTATTTGATAATCTCAAAAAATGGCGAATAGTCAAAATCGCTAGGAGTAAACAAACGCGGGCTACGTTGCACCAATTGCATACTTTGATCTTTAGCGCGCTGCACTACGGGCAAAATAGGAAAATCTACTGATTGAAACGCTTCTGCTATTAATGAACTACAAGATTCGCGAATGGATGTGCTTGGCCTGTAGGAAAATAAACTAGAAAGCCAACGTCTAGGTAAAATTGCCCACGGTAATAAAAAACGGGCCAAATCGAAAACCTGGCGAATATCGTATTCTTGGCCCAACTTATTGATAGCATAACCAATCACTTGTTGCACATCATGACGTGAAATGCCTTTAGGCCGGCAAATGCGAATATGCTCATCTTTATATTTAGTTAAAGGCGCAACAATAATGCCTAAACCTAAAAAACTTTCGATGATCAATTGCTCATCTGGATCAGCATTATAAAATTTTAACAAATGATCACGCATAGCGTGATCCGTAATATCATGTATTCTACCCATATATAAAGCAGCGTGTGACCAGGCACTATGAGTAATCAAACGAATAACTCGACTAATACGCGTGCGGCCTTCAATTAAAATGACATCCCCCGGACGAAGTTCGTATTCAATCCGTTCAAAATCAGCCAACGGTAAATCGCGTGGTTTTTCAACTTCTGCTGCTAACCAACCTACCACAATATCCCTAATTTTTTGCAATAGTTTCATAGGTCCCTAGATTTTCTTCGCTTTAGTTATAGCATTGCCTAAATAATTAGTTGGCGCCAGTGCTAACAATTGCTTTTTAACTTCATCCGCAACATCAATCGTTGCAATAAATTCTTGCAATAATGCCTGATCGATCATCTTACCTCGAGTCAGTTCTTTTAGTGTCTCGTACGGTGCTTCACAACGATGGCGACGTAATACCGTTTGTACCGCTTCCGCCAACACTTCCCAATGTTGATTAAGATCAGCCGTTATTCCTGCGCTATCTACTGCTAATTTTTCTAGGCCGCGCAACAAGGATTGCCAACCAATCAAGGTATGCGCGCACGCCACCCCTAAATTCCTCAATAAGGTTGAATCCCGCAAATCACGCTGATAACGTGAACAAGGCAAATGACTGGCAAAATGCTGCAGCATAGCATTAGCAAAACTCAAGTTACCTTCGGAGTTTTCAAAGTCGATAGGATTTACTTTATGCGGCATAGTAGACGAACCCACCTCCTGCGCCAACACTTTTAATTTAAAATAACCCCACGCAATATAACCCCACATATCACTATCTAAATCAATCAAAATGGTATTCGTGCGCTGCAGGGAATGACAAAACTCAGCGATGTAATCATGCGGCTCAATTTGTGTGGTATAAGGATTCCAAACCAACCCCAAACTTTCCACAAATTTTTGCGCCACTTCTTCCCAATTAATTTCTGGATACGCTACTAAATGCGCATTGAAATTGCCGACAGCGCCATTAAATTTACCCAATATTTCACAACGCGTTAATTGCGCATGCTGACGCTTTAAACGCGCCACGACATTTGCTAACTCTTTACCCACTGTAGTAGGCGTAGCCGGTTGACCATGAGTACGCGCCAACAACGGTTGCTCCGCATTATCATGCGCCATTTGCGTCAGTTTTTTCGTTACTTTTTCGAGCGCAGGCAATAAACATTCTTGCCGTGCTGCTTGTAACATCAAACCATAGGCTAAATTATTAATATCTTCCGAAGTACAAGCAAAATGGATAAATTCCATAGATGCTAGCAATTCGGGTAACGCCGCCATTTTTTCTTTTAAAAAATATTCGACCGCTTTAACATCGTGATTGGTTTTTTGTTCGATGTTTTTAATAGCTTGTGCATCAGCTTCGCTAAAATTATCGATTATTTGATTTAAAAATGCTTGTGCTGCGGGTGAAAATGGTGCCAAATCTTTTAAGCTAGACAACTCCGCTAATGTTTGCAGCCAGCGGATTTCCACTATCACACGAAACTTAATCAACGCATATTCGCTAAAAATAGGCCGTAATTCATTTACTTTACCCGCGTAACGACCATCGATGGGAGAAAGTGCTGTCAAAGTAGAAAATTGCATAAGTTAAACTTTCTTTAAAGGTAAATAGTGTGGCGACCAAATCAGGTGATCAATCAACCGTGGTATATCTTGCTCCATAATTTGTGCCACTCCTTCTTGCTGTGCCTGCTGCGCCACCGCAATAGCGATCTCACGCGCAATAGGACGAGCATCCGTCAACGGTGGCAAAATCGGTGCAGCCGGATCTTTTAATACTGGTGCATATTCGCTGAGCACCTTACACGCGGCCCATAACATATTATCACTCAAGTATTTAGCTTTTACTGCGATGACGCCTAAACCAATTCCTGGAAAAGTAAACGCATTATTACATTGTGCGATGCGCTGCCTCCGCCCTTGAAACTCGACATCAGGGAAAGGACTGCCTGTTGCAATTAAAGCTTTTCCTTGCGTCCACGCTAATAAATCGGCTGGGTCTGCTTCGGCATGTTCGGTTGGATTAGATAAAGGAAAAATTATCGGTCGAGGGCAGTGTTGTAACATTTCAGTGACGACCGCTCGATTAAAAGCACCCGCTTGCGCCGAACAACCAATTAAAATTCCTGGTTTTACTTGTTGGATAATCGTTAATAAATTAATTTCGCCGTTTGTTGCCCGCGGCCAATTTTTTATATCACTAGCAGCACGTGCATAAGGTAATTGGGCTGAGGTTAGATGCGCTTGCTCACGCGTCACCAAACCAGAACGGTCCACCAACCAAAAACGTGCTCGCGCTTCTTGTTCTGACAAGCCTTCGCGTTGCATGGCGGCGCAAATTTGATCGGCAATCCCGGTGCCCGCAGTGCCTGCCCCAAAAATAACTATTTGTTGATCTTTCAAAGATTTACCAGATGCTTTTACTGCTGCTAGCAGCGCAGCTAAAGTTACAGCTGCAGTACCTTGAATATCATCATTAAAACTACAGATCTCATCACGAAACAACTCTAAGTTGCGTCTAGCATTTTCTCTACCAAAATCTTCCCAGTGTAAAAAAACATTAGGGAATTTACGTTTTATGGTATTAACCACATTTGCCACAAACTCATCGTATTCTTTGCCTCGAATGCGCGGATGACGTGAACCTAAATAAAGTGGATCACCTAATAATTCTTGATTATTGGTACCAACGTCTAACATGATCGGCAAAGTGCGCAGAGGATTAATACCCGCACATAAGGTGTAAACCATCAATTTAGCAATAGGAATATCCATACCACCCACGCCTTGATCACCAATGCCTAGAATTCCTTCACCATCAGTTACTACAATTAAATCAATTTCGGGATGCGAACGATTATCTAAAATTTCTTCGATGCGATGTTGATATTTATAAGCAATGTATAAACCGCGCGCTTGGCGAAATTCGCGACTATATTTTTTTACCGCTGCGCCCACGGTAGGCGTGTAAATAATGGGTAACATTTCTGCTAAATGCACACTAACCAACTTGTAAAATAAAACCTGATTTTTATCATGCAGATTATTAAGGTAAATATGTTGCTGCAACGGGGCATCCGTATAAGCCTTAAATTGAAGATAAGTGCGATTAACTTGTTCTTCCAAACTCTCTACTTGTGCTGGCAGTTTGCCCAATAAGCCAAAAGTGTGCCTTTCAGCTTCGGTAAAAGCCGTTCCTTTATTCAACTGCGGGATATTCAGCAGCAATTTGCCAGCCAAAGTGGTTTCTATCCACTCTTCGTGACTTGCTGGGTTTTTAATCAATTTAAAATCAAGCATAATATCTTTATAATATATTTTAAGGTGACATTTTAAGCGATACTGTTTTTGAATCCTATCCTTAATTCATGTCCTATGGTAGTGGATTTACATGCTGCATCATTTTTTATTAGGGTTAATCATTGGTTGGGGGGTAGCTATCCCCATCGGCCCCATGAATTTAGAAATCATTCGCCGTAACCTGCGTTTTGGCACTCCCTATGGCATCGCCATTGGTTTTGGTGCCTGTACAGCCGATATTACCTATTTGGCACTGTTATCAGTGGGCGCCATCGCCATTCTAAATCATCCCACCATTCTTAACACGGTAGGCATTCTCGGATCCGCTATTTTAGCCTGGTTTGGTTATAATGCTCTTAAACTTAAAACCAACCGTGCTACTAACAATAATCAACCCCTAGCAACTTACCCTCTTTGGCGCCATACATTAGAAGGTTTCGCCATTACTCTCCTCAGCCCCTTTACCATTTTATTTTGGCTTTCTATCAGCAGCCAAATTGCCATACTCGCAAAAAGCGGCAAATATGCTGGTTTTTGCACCGGATTGGGAGTATTAATTGGCACTACTAGCTGGGATTTAGCGCTAAATACTTTTTTACACTTTACCCGCCACCGTTTGTCTGAGCGCACGATGCATTTACTCAACATCTTGGGCGGCCTTATTTTAATTGGTTTTGCCTTGTTCGGATTGATACACACGATGAAAAATCTTGACCTGGCGCCAAACTTGTGAACAATAGGCGGTTATGTCACATCAAGATTTTTCAAAAACTAACTCAGTACCATTAGCTACTAGTAAACCAAATTTTCTTCCCTACGTGATCTGCCTGTTGGGGGCGATGTTTTATTTGTATGAATTTGTTCTGCAAGTTTCCCCTGCAGTGATGACCAGTGAGCTCATGCGCGATTTCCAATTGAATGCTGCTGGTTTAGGTGCTATGGCAGCCTTTTATTACTACTCTTATACCCCCATGCAGTTACCGGCTGGTTTATTATATGACCGCTTTGGCACCCGTATACTCATTACCGTAGCTATTGGCATTTGTACCTTAGGGGCTTTTTGCTTTAGCTTGACCCACAGCGTAGCCATAGCATCGTTCGGCCGTTTATTAATGGGGGTTGGCTCTGCTTTTTCGTTTATTGGCGCCATATTACTGGTTTCACGTTGGTTGCCCCCCCAATATTTTGCTCTTATGGCAGGCGTTATTCAGCTCATGAGCTCCGTAGGCGCTATTGCTGGCCAAGCTCCATTAGCAGCTGCGATTGCTACTTGGGGCTGGCGCTCCACTTTGTTTACCGTCGCGGTATTGGGTTTATTATTAGGCGTGTTTACCTGGTTCCTGTTGAAAGAAAAGAACCCGCCTGCACACAACAACAAAGCTCACGTGGCTACCAATGAATGGCAACGGTTACGCAAGGTCTGCGGCAACTCGCAAACCTGGTGGATCGCTCTCTTTTCTTTCATGGCCTGGGCACCTATCGTTGCGTTTGCTGCCTTGTGGGGAATTCCCTTCTTAGTGGTAGCTTATGGTATCAGCACCAAAGTAGCTTCTACCGCTTGCGCCATGATCTGGGTTGGCATTGGTGTGGGCAGCCCCTTTATCGGTTGGTGGTCGGATAAAATTGGGCGCCGTTGTCTACCTCTTACCCTCACTGCTTTCTTAGGTTTTATAGCCGCCGCTATCACCATTTACTTTACTCACCTCAATATTGTTTGGTTGTATATTTGCCTCTTTTTCATCGGGGTAGGCGCTGCGGGGCAAGCACTTAGCTTTGGCCTGGTAAGAGATCGCAGTGATTCTAGCATTGTTGGCACTGCCGTAGGTTTTAACAATATGGCCGTGGTCGCTGGCGGTGCCTTATTTCAACCCCTGATTGGTATTCTGTTACATTGGCATTCCACGGGTGAAATGCAACAAGGCGCTCCAGTATATAACTTAGCGGACTATCAAATCGCATTGATCTTAGTGCCTTTGTGTTATTTAGCCGCTGCCCTCATTAGTCGTTTTTTAATTAAAGAAACTCATTGCCTCCCTCAATATCACGCTACGAGCTCACCTCATGCATAAAAATGATTCTGCTGGTTACCGTTTTCGGCAAGCATTAGCTGCTGAACAGCCTTTACAAATTGTCGGTGCTATCAATGCTTATACTGCCATGATGGCGGAACGCGTAGGTTACCGGGCGTTATATCTTTCTGGTGCCGGCGTTGCTAATGCTTCTTATGGTCTACCCGATTTGGGCATTACGAGTTTAGATAATGTACTCGAGGATGTGCGCCGCATTACCAGTGCTACTTCATTGCCTTTGTTAGTCGATATCGACACCGGCTGGGGTGGCGCATTTAACATCGCTCGCACCATTCAACAAATGATCAAAGCTGGCGCTGCTGCTGTTCATCTCGAAGATCAAGTGCAAGCAAAACGTTGCGGCCATAGACCTGGCAAAGCGTTAGTTAGCTCCACAGAAATGGTGGATCGCATAAAAGCAGCTATCGATGCGCGCACTGATAACGATTTTGTGATCATGGCTCGTACCGACGCTATGGCTGTAGAAGGATTAACTGCAGCAATTGATCGCGCTAATGCTTACGTTGCAGCGGGTGCCGATATGATTTTTGCCGAAGCATTAACTGCTTTAGACGAATACCGTGAATTTACCCAAGCAGTTAAAGTTCCGGTCTTAGCTAATATTACCGAATTTGGTAAAACTCCTTTATTTACCGTTGCAGAATTACGTGATGCGGGTGCACAAATGGTTTTATATCCACTGAGTGCATTTCGTGCCATGAATAAAGCCGCATTAAATGTGTATCAAACAATTCGCCAACAAGGTACACAAAAAGATGTTATTGCAAACATGCAAACACGTGTTGAGCTGTATGAGTTTTTAAATTATCTAAGCTACGAAGAAAAATTAGATCTGTTATTTAATCAGGAGAAGTAAATGAGCACACAAAAAACAGGTGGTTTAGCAGGTATCGTTGCGGGTGATACTGCTATTTGTACGGTTGGCAAAGAAGGTAAAGGCCTTACTTATCGCGGTTATTCTATCGATGATTTAGCAAAAAATGCTTGTTTTGAAGAAGTGGCTTATTTGATGGTATACGGTAAATTACCAACCGAAGCAGAACTTGCTGCTTATCAAAAAAAATTAAAATCCATGCGCAGCTTACCTGCGGCATTAAAAACCGTATTAGAACAATTACCTGCGAATGCACATCCTATGGATGTATTACGCACCGGCTGTTCCGTACTAGGTACTTTAGAACAAGAATCTGCTCAGCACGATGCACACGCTATCACTGATCGTTTATTAGCTTGTTTCCCTTCAATGTTAACGTACTGGTACCATTTTCAAACTAGCGGCAAAAAAATTGAAACCGCCACCGATGATGAAGGTATTGCTGCGCATTTCTTACATTTATTACACGGCAAAAAAGCAGATGAACTACAACGTCGCGCGACCGATGTTTCTTTAATTCTTTATACCGAACATGAATTTAACGCATCAACATTTGCCGCACGCGTCACTGCCGCAACTCTTTCTGATATGTATTCAGCGATCACTTCTGCTATTGGTACGTTACGCGGACCTTTACACGGCGGCGCTAATGAAGCTGCGATGGAATTAATCGAAAAATTTAAAACACCCGATGAAGCCGAAACGGGTTTGCGCCAAATGCTAGCGCAAAAAAGTTTGATCATGGGTTTTGGTCATCGCGTTTATAGCGTTTCCGATCCACGCTCTGACATCATTAAAGCTTGGTCGAAAAAATTAGCCGATGCAACCGGCGACAAAGTACTATATCCCGTTTCGGAACGCATTGAAAAAATCATGTGGGATGAAAAACATTTATTCCCTAATTTAGATTTTTACAGTGCTTCTGCTTATCATTTTTGCAATATCCCTACAGCGATGTTCACACCTATTTTCGTCTTTGCGCGCACCGCAGGCTGGGCCGCACATATTATTGAACAACGCGGAAACAATAAATTGATTCGCCCCACTGCGAATTACATTGGCCCAGAACCACGTGCGTTTGTACCCATGGCGCAACGAGGTTAAAGGTTTCTTCGTCTCTACTACGGGAGAGGCCGGCGCAAAGCGGCGGGTGAGGGTTTACTAAACGCTGCGAAGCAACAATATAATGTTTTAAAGTTTTTTGAATAAACCCTCACCCGCCAAGCTACGCTTGTCGATCTATCCCATTGGAGAGGCGAAAGCTAAACGTAAAAAATGAGGTCATTATGACAACTGATAATTCTTCTGTTAAACGTCGTGAGTGTGTTGCCGTTAACGTTGGTCACGTAACCGTGGGTGGTGGTCATCCTATCGTCGTACAATCCATGACAAACACTGACACTGAAGATGCACAAGCTACAGCAGCACAAATTATTCAGTTAGCCAAAGCGGGCTCCGAATTAGTTAGAATTACTGTCAACACCGAAAAAGCCGCGGAACAAGTTCCTCATATTCGTGATTTAGTACGCGCTGCGAATTTCAAAACGCCTATCGTCGGTGATTTTCATTACAACGGTCATCGTTTATTAACGAAATATCCTGAATGTGCAGAAGCGTTAGATAAATATCGCATTAATCCTGGCAATGTAGGTTTCGGCGAAAAACGTGATACGCAATTTGCTTGGATGATCGAAGTTGCATTAAAACACAATAAGCCAGTACGCATCGGTGTAAACTGGGGCAGCTTAGATCAAGACTTAGCCACACGTTTGATGGACGAAAATGCTAAGCTCGCACAACCTAAATCTGCTAGCGACATCACACGCGAAGCATTAGTTTTATCGGCTTTGTTAAGCGCAAAATTAGCCGAAGAATTAGGCATGGCGCGCAACAAAATTATTCTGTCCTGCAAAGTAAGCGGCGTGCAAGACACCATTGCTGTGCATCGCGAATTAGCTAAACGTTGTGATTATGCAATCCACCTAGGCTTAACCGAAGCCGGCATGGGTTCCAAAGGCATTGTAGCCACTGCTGCCGGTCTTTCCGTGCTGTTACAAGAAGGCATAGGCGACACGATACGCGCTTCTTTGACTCCTGAACCCGGCGGCGACCGCACCAAAGAAGTCATTGTCTGCCAAGAAATCTTACAAACAATGGGTTTCCGTTCGTTCGCACCGATGGTTTCCGCTTGCCCAGGCTGTGGCCGTACTACCAGTACTTATTTTCAAGAGCTGGCCGCCAAAGTCCAAAATTACGTACGCGACCGCATGTTAGTTTGGCGCGATCAATACGAAGGCGTAGAAGCCATGAAACTTGCGGTGATGGGTTGTGTCGTAAACGGTCCCGGCGAAAGTAAACACGCCAACATCGGCATCAGCTTACCTGGCAGCGGCGAAGCCCCTGTAGCCCCTGTATTTGCCGACGGCCGCAAAGTCGCCACCTTACGCGGCGAAAAAATTGCGGAAGAATTTCAGGTGTTAGTTGAAGAGTACGTGCAGAATAAATATCCGAAAAAAGTTACGCACATTCAGTAAAGATTGCAAGATAATTCTGTCAGCATAGCTGACAGAATTATCGACCAAAATCAATTAATTTTTTCTTAAGCATTCTCCTTTATAATTATTTTTAAACCTTATCTTATCCGGAGAATCTTATATGTCAGGAACTAACCGAATTAGCACCCTTTATGATTATCATGGCGCATTTTTACGTAGAGCAGGCGCTGGTGCACCTGCTCCTCAGCAGCCCCCTGTAGCATCTGAAATAGTAATAGAAGTTAAACCAGATGAGACAGCTAATACAGCACCGCCACAACAATTTGTTGTAACACCAGGATCCCGACGTTAACAGTAACTTTAGCCAACAACATACAGGCGTCGAAACACGTAGAAACATTTCTCTCTATGGTATATACTTGTATCAACCAATGGAAGAAATATTTATGTTAACTAAAACAGCTACTTTAACTTTACAAAAATGGGGTAACAGCCTAGCTGTGCGTATTCCAGCCCCTATTGCTCGTGGCGCCCACTTTCACGTAGGTACTCCGGTTGAACTTGCAGTGACAGAAGAAGGAATCTCTGTTAGAGCTTGCGGCGAACGAAAATTAACTTTAAATGAACGATTAGAACTTTTTGATAAGAAAAAGCACGGGGGTGAAGCGATGGCATCTGGACGCATTGGCGCGGAAAAATTTTAATGGCCAAAGAAAGCTGGGTGCCTGATCGCGGCGAAATTATCTGGATAGATTACAACCCTCAAATTGGCCGTGAAATGCGTGATATGCACCCAATGCTGGTTTTATCGCCAAAAACATTTAACAAACGAACTAGCATTGTTATTGGCTTACCCATGACCACAGCTGAATATAACAGCTCCAATCCATTTGCAGTAAAATTTCAGGGCCGAAATGGAACTGTTAGTTATGTGTTGGCACACCAACCAAAATCATTTGATTGGCAACAATGTAAAGCGAAAATTCATCCTTGGAAACAAGCCCCGACTGAAGTTCTTGCAGAAGCCTGTGAGCTCCTGAATCAAATTATATTGCTCACCGAATAACAGAAAACCATTGTAATGGTTAACGCCGCTTAACCTCTGCCGCAAAATATCCTATACTGCACCCCTAAATTTAATAACCAACCACCCTTTGGAGCATTTGCATGAGCAGCCAAACCTATGACGTTAATCTTCGCCCTGAATTTGATAAAGAACTCACTGAAATCGCTAATTATGTGGCAAATCACAAGATAACCAGTCAAGAAGCTTATAATACGGCTCGCCTTTGCCTAATGGATACTCTGGGCTGCGGCATGCTGGCTCTACGCTTCCCAGAATGCACTAAATTACTAGGGCCCGTAGTTCCTGGCACTTACGTTCCTCATGGTGCTCGCGTGCCTGGTACTCAGTTTGTTCTCGACCCTATCCAAGCTGCATTCAACATTGGCACCATTATCCGTTGGTTAGATTTTAACGACACCTGGTTAGCGGCGGAATGGGGTCATCCTTCCGACAATTTAGGCGGTATTTTGGCGGTTGCCGATTACATTAGCCAACAGCGCTTAGCAGAAAACAAAGAGCCTTTGTTAATGCGCGATGTGTTAACCGCTATGATTAAAGCGCATGAAATTCAAGGCGTATTAGCATTAGAAAACAGCTTTAACCGCGTTGGCCTAGATCATGTGGTATTAGTTAAAGTTGCTTCAACTGCTGTTGTTACGCAATTGTTAGGTGGGACACAAGAAGACATCGCTACTGCCTTGTCACAAGCTTGGGTAGATGGTCAAAGCTTAAGAACCTACCGTCATGCACCTAACACAGGCTCACGTAAATCCTGGGCTGCTGGCGATGCCACTAGCCGTGCAGTACGTCTAGCATTATTTACCATGAAAGGAGAAATGGGTTACCCCAGCGTGTTAACTGCCAAAACATGGGGTTTTTACGATGTGGCTTTCAAAGGCAATCCATTTAAATTCCAACGCCCTTATGGTTCATACGTGATGGAAAATGTCCTGTTTAAAATTTCTTATCCAGCTGAATTCCATTCCCAAACAGCTGTTGAATGCGCGATCAAATTACATCCGCAAATTAAAGATCGTTTAGACAGCATTGAAAAAATCACCTTAACAACGCATGAATCAGCAATTCGCATTATCAGCAAAACTGGTCCGCTTTATAACCCAGCTGATCGCGATCACTGCTTACAATACATGGTTGCTATCGGTCTTATTTTTGGTGAACTCACAGCTGATCATTACGAAGATAAAATTGCCAAAGATCCTCGTATTGATGCTTTACGCGAAAAAATGGAAGTAGTCGAGAACAAAGATTTTAGTGCGGATTATTTAGATCCAGAAAAACGTTCTATTGCGAATGCCATTCAAATTCATTTTAAAGATGGTGGCAGCACTGACAAAATCACGATTGAATATCCATTAGGCCATCGCCGCCGTCGCCAAGAAGGTGTACCGGTGCTGCTCGAAAAATTCGCGCACAATTTAGCAACGCGCTTTGCCCGCAAACAATTGCAAGAAATTCTTGCATTATGCGAAAATCAAGCTAAGTTAGAAGCCACTCCCGTGCATGAATTTTTAGATTTGTGGATGGTGTAATCTGATGTTAATTCGCGCAAAAGATTCTTGTTTGCTATTGATCGATGTGCAAGAAAAATTAATTTCTTCGATTGCACATCATGAGCGCTTAGTTGCAAATTGTCGTTGGTTGCTACAAATCGCCCAACGTTTGCAAATTGCTACTTTAGGTTCAGAACAATACACGAAAGGATTGGGGCACACCGTCGCCCCTTTGCGCGAACTTATTCCTGACGCAGACTGGATGGAAAAAGTCCATTTTTCTTGTGCTTCAGACCCGACTTGTGTGGATCGAATTCAGCAGTTACCACAAAAGCAAATGGTGCTGATCGGCATTGAAGCACACGTTTGTGTTTTGCAAACCGCCATGGAATTACAAAGCCAAGGCAAAGAAGTTTTTGTGGTCGCCGATGCTGTTTCATCACGCCACGAACTTGATTTACAAATCGCCTTACGCCGCATGCAAGCAGCTAACATTCAAATCGTTACCAAAGAAATGGTAGTATTCGAATGGCTGCATCGAGCCGCCACTCCTGAATTTAAGGAAATAAGCAAAGAATTTTTGCGCTAGCAAGCATCTGAGTATAAATTTTACTACAAACAACTTTATATATTAGATTTATCTGGCACCATCGCTGCCGAGCTTAGCCCAATCTCTTACTTCCTTGAAAACCACAGTTACCGCGTCAACTGCTACCGTAAAAAACATGCCCCTTTATGCTAAAAATGTCGTGCACAGAAGCACGCAATTCACTTGCTAAATACCTTAATTTTTCCTTAATCTTTTGCTTGTATAGTAATGTCTTGTTATTACTGTAAAGAGAGAAATATTTCATGTTGTCTGCCACCAAAACTAAACGTCTAATTACGAAATCTATCACGCAAGCATCCGATGCTTTTTTAAAAAAGGAAGGACTAAATGAACAAGAAAAAGAACGTCGCGTTAATTTATTGCTTAGGCTTTGCGCTGCCACAAACTTTAATGTTTTTCGCCAAAAGTTTACATCTCAAGGCGAATTAGCGGCATTTAGAATGTTTTTTAATAATCCCAACAAAGAAATAGCTACCAGTAAAAATACCAAGATTCCAATCAAAGATAGTGAAATTATTTACGTCGCGCGTAAGCACTTATTTCGTCAGTTAATCTCCTTTGTAAAAGACTCACCAAAACTGCAAGGCCTTTTAATGGATAAAACCAATGAAATAACTAATTTATTACGTGATGAATATAGCCAACTCCCACTTACGCAACGCATAATAAAAACAGGATCGCCTCAAGAAGGAGCTAGTTTTGCAATGCTCACATTATTTTTTGGTTATGCTACCACCGATTATGTTAATATAATTTCAACTAATGAAAACACTAATCCAGCTATCAATATAATAGCAACCCTAGGTCTTTTAGGCGCCACTCTATTTTGCCTTGGTAGAACCTACCAGCACTGGCCAGAAATAAAAAAGGAACCTCCCCGTCCTGCAATTGCCACCCCGCTAGAAGAAAAAGAAATTCCTTTTGCTGTCATCACAACAGCTGCTGGTAGTACTCTGGCATATAAAAGAACTTAAAATTTCTTTATAATTGTATCGCTCTGTCCTAAGGAAGTAATTTATGCAAAATAATTTTCGCTGGATCTTGCTTACCGCCCTTAGCATTATTGTCTTTATTATTAATGTCGACTATACCGCCGTTAATTTAGCTTTTGTTCCGATCTCTACCAACCTAAATAGTTCGCTAGAAACAGTGCAATGGATATTAAGCGCTTATGTCTTTGCTTGGGGGCTCTTGGTGATCCCGGCTGGCCGTTATGCCGATCAACACAATAAGAAAAATTTATGTTTATTGGGCTTAAGTTTATTTTTGCTTGCATCATTGCTAGCTGGATTAGCCACTAACATTTATATACTCATTGCTGCACGCGCTTTGCAAGGTATTGCCGGAGCGTTATATGCGCCGGCAATTTATGCCCTTATTTATTTGAATTTTTCTGAACAAGAACGCGGCAAAGCGATTGGTTTAATGAGCATGGGAATTGGCTTAGGGTTAGCAGCAGGTCCTTTTATTGGCGGCATTCTCTTAGCTACCTTCAATTGGCGCAGCATATTTTTTGTTAACCTTCCCATCGGTCTTGTAGCACTAGCTATTATTTGGTTAAGCAAAAACAACGAACAAACTAGCAATAATTCTAAAGAGATTATCAGCTCGTTAATCCCACGAGAACTTTTTACTAACAAAGCATTTATGGGCTGTTGCGCCGGCTTTTTCCTGGAACAATACAGTTTTGCAACTATAGTCGTTGCCAGTGGTCTTTATCTACAAAAAATACGCGATTTTTCTACGTTAAAAAGCAGCTTCATCTATTTGTTTATGACTACAGTTTTTGGTGTGATTGCTGGCATAGGCGGTTCTTGGGTAGATCGCATTGGTTTACGAATCCCTACTCTGCTAGGTTTACTGCTTATGGCGTTAGGTTCTGTGTTTTTCAGCCTCACAAATTCTGCTAGCCCTTTGTGGATCATCAGTTTAATATTTTTCTTTTTTGGCGCTGGCATGGGAATTGCGTTTACCGCATTAAATTCAGGGGTAGTCAAAACATTAGCGCCAGAGCATATTGGCATAGGATCTAGTGTGTTTTTAATGTTAGCGTTGCTGGCAAATACGATTGGTATCATCATTACCAGCTCAATTTATACTAAAGTCAGCGTTGCTGACATGGTTCAATTTTTAACAACCACGGCGAACTCCGAACAGCTACAACAACTTTTTACACTGGTTAATAACATCGGGAACACTGTGATCAACTTAAATACTTTTAACCAAAGCATGCAAACGTTGATTCATACTCATCTCCCTATTGCACTGAATCACGGTATCAATTGCATTATGTTAGTTAATGCTGCGTTATGTATTTTTGCAGTTGTACTTGTTAATAAACCATTATCTAGAAAAAATATATCTGTGCAGGCACAGACGGTACTTACTGAAGAAATGTGAAACTTAGTTACAGCTCTAAATGTTTTGTACACGACAAATTCATAAACTAATATAGGTGAGATGTTAAGCTCAACGTTTGAATACTAAAAAGACACATTGTTGGACTTAATAGCCCAATCTACACAAAATGTCGTGTACAAACTTTAAATGAGCGATTACAAAAAACCTATGTATTAATTTAAGTAAGTTATTGCTGTTTGGTTGCTACTACCTAATTGATTTATTTCCGCTAAACTCATTTTTAATTCATTTTGCAAATAGTTTACCATCATCCAATATTCACTACTTTCCTTAGTAAATTCTCCAAAATGATGATAATACGCTGGAATCCAAGCTAAAAATTGCGTAACAACTTCACGTGGGTTTTTATCCTTTGTGTAATCAGATAAATGTTGCGAGTTATGGTGAATAAACTTTTTTCCCGGCAATGCCAGACAAAAAAGTTCATATTCGCGTGTTTGCAAGATAAATTCATGCCAAATATCATCTACTTCACCGCTAAGAGGTATAAATCCACCACCATATTTTGAGCGCAAAAACATAAACTTAAGGAATTCCGCAATACGGATATCTAACTGTTCACGTGTAACTTCTTTAAACACGTTAAGAAAACGTAAATGAATCGTTTGATAATCAAATGTAGGAGCTACGTGCGTAAAAAGTTCTTTTATCTGGGAAGAAATTTGCATAGACATAGATAAACCCTAAGCACAACATTGACGGTGCTGATCGGCATACTCAGCCAATTTTTCAAAATGATCTTTTGATGTTAATAACTCAATAAGTTGTTCGAAAGTCATAAGTTTTCCTTCATAAGTACGTAATTAACCCCATTGACCAACCCGAAAAATCGGCGCGTTCTAGTATAACTAGTTTTAAAAATTTCGCATAGAACGAACACCCTACTAGTCTTAGGGTCTAAGGCTCATGAAAATACTGCATTTAGGATTATAGTTTAGCTGTCTATCTAACTAACCCTCACCCCACCCTTTGCAATGCTACGTTTCCAGCTCCGCTTGCAAGCCCAGTCCACACATCCTTTTAAAGAATTTTATATATCCCGTACAGCGCGTCCGGGTAAATTTTGATTTTGCTGTTCAACAACTTGTTGCGGCGTTTGCCATTGCAAGTGGAGTGGCATTATTCCTGCCCACACCGGCAAATCCATGTCACCCAGATCATCTCTCGGGGGTCCTTGGCGCGATTTCATCACAGCTTCTGTTAGTGGAATGCGCATGATCGTAGTAGCTGCTAACTCTGTCTTATCTGGTGCACGCACATGTTGCCAACGTCCCGGCAGCCAATGTTCGAGAAAATGCTGTAAATGCTGATTTTTCTCGGTTTCAGGCACTACGGTAAATGCACCATAAATACACACCGCTGTGTAATTCATGGAATGATGAAATGCCGAACGGGCCAGTACCATCCCTTCCATATTGGTAATCGACACGCAAGCCTGGGTTCCGGTTTGCAGAACTTTTAGCAAGCGACTGCCGTTAGAGCCGTGAATATAAAGATGCTCGTCTTCCCGCCAAATCGCCGTGGGAATCGCATGGATATGCTCGCCATCCTGAAATGCAATCGTCCCATAAAGTGCTTTATCGATCGTGGCAAAGATCGCGGTTAAATCATAGTTAGCACGCTCACTCATGCGCCTAACACGTGTTCGACTCGTCATTTCTGCCGTTTTATTCATGTTAACCTCAACTATTTTTGTGGGTTGGACTGATAGCCCAACCGGTTATCGAAATATACGAAATGTTGGGCTTATCAGCCCAACCTACAACACTTTATGAAAAGAATTGTGTAGAGAGCATGTAACTCCCTCTCACAGCTTTTCACTTATCATCTGGCTTTGATATTATGCTATTTTATACCTACTGTATGGGTCCAGTTTTGCGTAGAGGATAGAACCAGATGCAGGCGACTACTGCAGAATTATTGGCGGAATTAAGTGAAGCACTAACAACCCCAGAGATTTCCGAACTACCGCGCTATAAGCGTCTGTATGAGGCCTTACGCCAACAAATTCTGGATGGACTGCTACTACCTGGCATGTGCTTGCCCTCCTCCCGAATAATTGCGCAACAGTTAGGCCTCGCGCGAAATACTGTGCTAGCCGCCATCGAACAACTCTGCGCCGAAGGTTATGCCAAAAGCCACGCTAAATCGGGCGTCTATATTTTAGCGACCTCGCCACCCACCAATAAATTAATCACCACACCTCACCAACTAAACTTATCGAGTCGCGGTCAACAGTTAGCAGAACAAGCAAATTCCGTGCCCATGCGCGGCGCCTTTGCTCCTGGAATTCCTGATTTAAAACAATTTCCATTTGAGCTGTGGCAACGTTACGTCGCTCGGCATGCACGTAATCCAAAATTAGATTGGCAAGCAAATCCACAACATGGGGGTGATATAAGCTTGCGACAAATTCTCGCTGATTATTTACGTCTTACGCGCAGCATCAGCTGTGATGCCGAACAAATTATTATTACCAATGGCACGCAACAAAGTTTGCAGTTAGTCGCAAATTTACTCGCCAATCCTGGCGATCCTATTTGGATGGAAGATCCAGGTTATGTGGGTGCACGCTCTGCCTTTACTGCTGCAACACTGCAGATAATTCCACAACCAGTTGATAGTGATGGTATAGCGCCTGCAGAAAATGCTTGGCAACGATCACCAAAACTTATTTACACGACACCATCGCATCAATATCCTACGGGAGTAGTAATGAGCGCCTCCAGACGGCGCAATTTATTGGCATTAGCCGCACAGCATCAAACCTGGATTATCGAAGATGATTACGACGGTGAATTTCGCTATGCAGGCACGCCCTTAGCGGCTTTACAAGCTTTAGCGCCAGATCAAGTTATTTATTTAGGCACTTTTAGTAAAATATTTTTTCCAGCACTGCATATTGGCTACATGGTATTACCAAAACATGTAGTTAATGCATTTCGCGTGATGCAAGCGCGCCATCAACGCGAACCATCTTACATTACGCAAAAAGCATTAGCCGATTTTATTTACGATGGTCACGCCAGCGCCCACATTCGCAAAATGCGCCGCGAATACCGAATACGTCGTGATATATTAGCTACGCTTTTGCAGAATAAACTAGGCAAACTTGTCACGTTAGGCGGCTTAGAAACAGGCCTCCATTTAGCCGCTAATTTACCATCTACGTTAAACGATCAAGCTATTGCTGAAAAAGCATATCAGCGTGGCATCATGACTAGCGCCTTATCTCGTTACACAATCAATCCCGCTGCTACCAACTCATCTGGACTTATCCTAGGATTCGGTGATGCTGATCAGCAGGATATTTTGCATGCGGGGGAAGCGTTGTGCCAGCTTATAAAAATTAGTGATACTAACTAGCAAAATGCTCTATAAAAATTTTAAGTACTATTACTATAAGCCCTTGAAAAACCAGCAAAATTAAAAATTTTGGCTATACTAAAAATATACCTTCTTATAACCTCAACGGAGGTTACAATGAAAAAGCGCGGTTTTTTATTAATAATGGCAGTAATAATGCTTTTTGCTAATGGTGTTATGGCGGACGAAACATCTGAACAAAACAATGTGAGTTCACCTAATAACGAAGCGAATTTTCTGAAAGTTATCAATAACACAGATAATGCATTTACCATAGCTCAAACATGGTCTAGTTGTGCGGACTTTGATCCACTCCTTTCAGTCAATATTCAAGCAAATGAAACAAAAGATATAAGAATATGGCGGCGTACGAGCGGCAATTGTTTGTTATCAGGTTATATTATTCAATTTACTATTACGGAAAATACTAAGCCTGCCGTATTTGCCAAGATGGAGTTTGAAAGACCATATGCATTTCGTTCTAATAAATTTAGCGTTATGGAAAATCCTAATAATATTGTTTTCAATGAAGATGCGAATCATTATACTTTGACCATTGCAAGTGTTAAGTCAGAAACAGATAATTAATTATGAGTCCTATTGCCTCTTGAAACTCGCATTACAACATGACTCGGATATTTAATTTTTGCTAAGGCATTCATCTTGTTTTAACCCCTTAATTGATTATAATATGCACTACTGTTAATGAAGCTGTTAAAAACTAACACCAACAAGCCTTTTGCAAAGGCAAGGTCTTCTCATGACAGAACTACACAAAGCAAAACAACTCATTGATTCTGTTGATCTTTCGCAAGTCATCGAACGACTGGTCTTAATCGACAAATGGAAACGGAAAGATGCCATTGCCGCCTGTGCGCAATATCGCAATTATTTATATTTGAAGAAAAAATACGGTCACGAATATGAGCTTCCGCCCTCCTGGGATATCGATGAAGCCTGGCATGCGCATATTTTGCATACTGAAGACTATGTGAACTTCTGTGACCAAGCTTTCGGTCATTACCTGCATCATCATCCACACTCGAAACAAGGCACGCTTTCCACGAAACAACTGACTGAACTTTTTGAAACTCAAACGCAAAAATTGTATAAAAAAGAATTTGGTGAATATTTATATGCGGTGCAACGTATGCCGCTACACAAAAAGGCTAAAGCGATCATTAAGAAACTGGTCACTATCCGTAGCCAGTATCAAGCTTTTAAACGTCAGGAACTAGAAAGTTAGGAATTGGCGATTGCGCATAACTTTGCCGCTTTTTCCAAGAATTCTCACTTGTTATAACCTCATCTCTTAAATACTTTGTTAAAACTTTCCTTGAATTTTAAATCATCCTAAATTTGATATAATGAATCCATCCAACATAAAACCAGGAAGGTTGCTATGCCAAATAATACCCCTAATCGTTCCGGTAAATCAGTTAGATTTACCCTAACCACCGCTGAATTAGCTACACCATTAGTTACACCCTCTGCAATGCCAGCTACCAGCCGCACCGATGCCGATAACACCGCTTTCCACTCCACGATTCGTTCAACACCATTTTTTAATTTAGAGCTGATCCGAATCAAAAATGCTCGCGACGATTTTGAGAAAGCAAGAAAATTTTTTATAGCTGGACAAACTCAAACCATAGCTCCCTTTTTATGGGACTGCAAACCTTCTCTGTTAAAATTACCAGCTGATAAATTTGAATATTACTTGATGGCAGGGATCAGTGAGTTACAGAATGGAAAGCTTAATAATGCCAGAACTTTTCTTAATAACGCCCATTTAGTCTATAACAATCATTCATCTGAAATTGCTGCGCGCAAGTGTGCTGCCTTAAATAAACAAACATTAATAACAGCATTAAGCAGCCTGAAAGAAAAAGAAGCAATTGCACAGCAAAATGCTCACTCCAATATTTGGCAACCTCAATAGTTTAATGAACTAAGCAAATTTATTACTTCCGCTGGTTTTTGGATAGTGTATTTTGCACAGGTATCATGGCCCCCTACTTTTATAGAATAAGCATTTTCCGGCAATACTCTGAACATATCCTCGTCCGTAACATCATCCCCAATCGCTAAAATAAAATCATATTGTTTTTGGTCGGTAAATTGTAAAACAGCCAAATCTTTTCCAACTCCTGAATTAATTATTTCGATTATTTTATTACCCTTAATAATACGTAAGTTATATTTCGAACAGGATTTCAACAAATTTTCAACCAACAAGCTCACTATGCTATTGACGTTCTCTGCCACTGAATTACGATAATGCCAAGTAAGAGAACATTCTTTCACTTCAACATAACTACCTGGCAATATCCGATTAAATCCTTGCAAAATATTATTTATTTCAATTTTCCAGCTTTTATCAATTGCAATTTGCTTGGCAAGCACCCAACCCGATCCATTTTTTATCCATACCCCATTTTCTGAAACCAAATTGATATTTAAGTCACCAAACCATTTTTGCAATGTGTTTCGGTCACGACCACTTAGAATTACAATTTCATTTTTAGTATCGCGCCCTAATGAGTCAAGCAAACAAAGAAGTTCAGGATATGGAATAGCATCCATGGGATTATCTACAAAAGGCACCAAGGTGCCATCATAGTCCAAAAGTAACAGCCTTTTCGTCGAAGCTGAATAATTAGCATGTATTTTTGTTAACAATGATGAATTTAAATACTGGCTAAACGAATTTACGTTAGCCTCTCCTTGTCCTAGCAATATTTTCATAAAATTCCTTCCCCATTGTATCACATTATTTTTTTCTAGCGTTTCTTGCATCTTTTTCATCCGTTGCGCTTTTTCTAACGGATCCATTTCTAATGCTTGTTTCAAAGCATTTGCAATTTCATCAGAGCAATCTGCGTTAATCAAAATTGCATCTTTTAATTCATTCGCAGCACCAGTTGTTTCACTCAGTACAAGCACCGCATTTTTATTAACATGAGCAGACACATACTCTTTAGCCACCAAATTCATACCGTCACGTAGTGGTGTAATTAAACCAACATCACTCAAACTGAATAAACGGATTAAATATTCTAAAGTATAAGGTTTGTACTGATACAAAATTGGAATCCAATTTAAATTTCCATATTTACCGTTAATTTTCCCCACAAGCTCATTTACTTCTTTTTTTATTTTTTTATAATGACCAACATTTTCGCGAGAGGGGGCCACTATTAACAATAATATAACGTGATGCCGCCATGCCGGATTAGTTTCAATAAATTTTTCATAAGCAACAAGCCTATTACCAATTCCTTTTGTATAATCCAACCGATCAACTGATATGATGATTTTTAAATCATTAGTCCCGTTGAGAATTTTTCGAATTTTTTCACTGGAAAATTGCTTGCAATTAGCAAAATTTTGAATACCATGAAAATCAACCCCCATCGGAAAAACATCCACTTGAACTTCCTTAATACCAGCAATGACCGAATTTATGTTTGTTGCATGGCCAAGCTGTTTATTACAGCAGTTTAAAAAATTTTGTTGATATTCTTCTGTATGAAATCCAATTAAATTAGATACCAATAAACTATTTAATAGTTCCAGCCGACATTTTATTGGAAGAAGTTGAAACAATTCATAACAAGGAAATGGGATATGTAAAAAAAACCCGATTCGTGTTGCCGGGAATAATTGATTAATTAATTGTGGCAATAACATAAGGTGATAATCATGAACCCACACCACATCTTCAGGCTGCAAAATATCAAATAAGGCCTCAGCAAATTTTTGATTAACATTTTTGTATTCCTGCCACCAATTTTCTCGATATGAATAATAAGAAGAGAAATAATGAAAAAGTGGCCATAAACTCCCATTACAAAACCCAGCATAATAACTATGATATTGTGCTTTGTTAAAAAAAATTGGATGGCAATTACTGTCTTTTAATTTTTCTTTAACTTCCGCCTCATCCTCTACTGAAATATTTTCGCCTGGACAGCCCAGCCAAATGTATTTCATATTTACATCATTGTTTGCAATGTTCTTTAAAAATGAATTCACGCCGGTTACTAAGCCACCGACACTTTTATTAACATGCAATTTACCATTTTTTCTATTTATACTTACCGGTAATCTATTTGAAACAATGATTATCCTCATAGTATTCTCATTATTAATTGTAAATGTTCCCTTTGTTCATTATTTAAGCAAATTTCATTAAAGTATATTCGTAAAAATACGGAAATAATTTTTTTAGCCTAGCCTCATGAATTGACGAAACCCTATTGCATAGGGCACAATTTATTAAAACCAATCACAAACAAATTGTGAAAAAAAATTTTATGCAAGACAGTTACAATCTTATTAGAAAATATTACGATAGCTTCAACCAACAAAATATGGATAGCTTTTTTGAATTACTAGATACGCATGTTATTCATGATATCAACCAAGGCGGCACAGAAACTGGCAAAGAAGCATTTATTAAATTCATGCAACGCATGAATCGTTGTTACCAAGAAAAAGTAACTAATCTCGCTATCATGGTGAACATTGACGGCTCGCGCGCGGCAGCTGAATTTACGATTGAAGGAACGTATTTAGCTACCGACAGCGGATTGCCTGAGGCCAAAGGTCAACGCTATCAATTACCGTGCGGTGCCTTTTTTAGCATTAAGGATGGCAAGATTGCGCGCATTACGAATTATTATAATCTGAATGATTGGCTTAAGCAGGTTGCATAGAATTTTTGTATGCTCACTAAAACCTTGGTTGTTCGTAGTTACGCTACACAAGATATTGAGCAATTAATTGCTATCCAACGCGACTGCTTCCCGCCGCCTTATCCGGCAGAGCAACTGTGGAATGAAAAACAGCTGCGCAATCACATCGAAATTTTCCCCGAAGGTGCTTTATGTGTAGCGGCAGGCGACGCCTTAATTGCTTCAGCCACTGCATTAATTATTGCCTGGCAACCTAGCGACCCTGCCCACAGCTGGGCAGAAGTCACCGATAACGGCTATATCACCACCCATAATCCCCAGGGCAATACTTTATACGGGGTCGATATCGCTGTACGCCCCAGTTGGCGGAATCAAGGCATTGCGCGCTTACTGTATCAAGCGCGCTACGAGTTAGTAAAAAAATTAAATTTAGTACGTTTTATTGCGGGCGGTAGAATTCCTGGTTATTACCAACATCGCCACACTCTGAGCCCGGAAGAGTATGTGCAACAAGTAATTGCGAGGAAATTAACTGATCCTGTCATTACGCCACAACTACGCGCTGGTTTGCAGCCGCTGCAATTAATTCACGATTATTTACCTGACGAAGAATCCGCTAACTGTGCTTTACTGTTAGAGTGGTCGAACCCTCATCACTTCACCTCAGCCTCCGATTAAAGCCAGGTAAAGGCCACTTCTAAAAATTAAGAAAAACTGTTTGTTTGATCTTCTCTTTGAAAAAGATGGAAGCTAAATGCGTAGCTTTTGTCACAATTAATAGAAGCACCCTAAATCGTTAATCATTATAATCTTCTAGCTTATCTAACAATTGTGATTTGGTATTACAAGCAAATTTATTTTTTATACTATTTACATGAGTTTCGACTGTACGCGTTGATATATTCAAAAACGCAGCAATCTCACGATTTGAACGACCCTGACGGAAATATGATAAGCATTCTTTTTCTCGCTGACTTAGTAGAATGTTATTTGCAGCAAGTTTTTTAAAAAAGTTCTCTTCCAGTTTTTGCAATATTATTTTACTTGGCAAATCGTCACTGCATAATAAAGGAAAAAAACGTTGATAATTAGTGATTCTACTAATGTTAAACGATATTCCGATTAAACCATTGATGAAGCCCTCTGCAGCAAACAAAGGATACTTCGTTGTTAGAAACGTAGGGAATCCCTTAACATGTGCCTTTTCAAATAAGCACATAGGCTTACCGTTATTCATAATTTGATTATCGACTTCTTCAAATTGACTAACATCTAATAGATGTCCATGATCTTTCAAGCTCGTACCCACAAAATCTTTTTCGGAAGTAATTAAACCGCACTCTATCATTCCTTCATTACAGCCCAAGTAGTAGCCTTCTTTATTTTTCCAATAGACATTCGCGGGTAATACCCTCAGCATATCAATATCCATATTATAAAAATGAAAGCTAGGGCTTTTTTTGATATAGAAATTGCTAAACACTTATAAAACACTCAATTTAGTTCAAATATTGGACAATTTTATCATTTTGCCCCCTATAAGTCTACTTTAGCCCCTCCATAAAATTTAGCCTTCAATTACTAACCTGGCTTTGCAACAGCCGGTGGAACAGATGATTTTACAAATTCTTCTCTTGTTACTAACGCACTCGTTTGTCGCTCAACCAGTTTATTACTAACAAAATTGCGGTACTTATTAGACGTCAAACCTAGCTGGATAAGCGCGTTTGTATCTAAGAAATCACAAATAGTATTTTTGACATGCGCCCCCGCAATTAAAATTGCATCACTGCGAACTTCAACCGTTTTAAGCTTTAGCCACTTCAACCATCTTATTAACTCAGCATATTCAACACCAGTGCAATTATCTAAACGCTCCTCTAAAGTAATTAACTGTTTATAATGCACAACATTAAGTGGCAAATTACTTTTCATAAGATATGCTGTCAGAGTAAGAGCTACTGCTGTTGGAGATAATTCATTACTCTTTGAATGCAAAGCAAACAAAGATAATCCATCCATATTTTTGTCTTGCCCTAAAATTTTTGATTCACTTTCAAGCGAAGATGTGGTTTTTATAGCCAACATATTCTCAACTACATTTAAAAATTTTTTTCTTACTGCTCTAATTTGACTTAAAGAGTCCACAAACTTTGTTATTATTTCATTGCCTCCTTCTTGAGAAACTTGCTGAACATACCACTTCGGATCAAAATTTTTCAGCGCAAAAAACTCTAGTAATTTAGCTCTAATACGATCAAATCCACACAAGTTGTCATTTTGGATAGTCGTCACGACCAACTGGAGAATTTCTTTTTCTTTAGAGGTTAAACTTTCTCTAAATGTATTTAAATTAATTTCAGTATTATTATAAAACTCCAATAAAATACAAACCAAGATAAAATCTATCGTGCATAAATTTGCAATTTCGTCTAATTTTTTAAAATTTCTAACGGCAACCATTGCCATTTTGCTAGCCGCATGAATATCGTGATCCCAACATTCAACATAAGCAACCATAAATATTCGACATGCTTCGTACATGTCATTATGTGCTAAAGAGTGAAAATCGAAATAGGTATGCGCCATACCTGAGCTAGAAGAAACTTTTTCCTCTGGATAAAATGAGCCTAACTCAGCTATTTCTAACGGAAAAAGTCCTTTATTATTTGTCATAAATGGCGTTGCACCATATCCAGCTAAAATTGCTAGTTTTCCCAGATCACCCCTTCTTGCTGCCAGTGTAAATAAGGTTTCACCCGTGGCAGTTTTATAAGCCAAAAGCTTTTCTTTATCCGTTCCACTCAGCAAACTTTCCCACGCTTCAGTAAAGTAACAATCAGAATTTATCAACAAACATAACAAAATATGCTTTTGTTCTAACGATAACGTACACATTTTGACAATTACCATTAATAATTCACCACCAAGGTATATTAGACCGCTTCTATTACCAAAAGTATATTGAAAAAACTCCGCACCAACCTGAGGCCACATATTTATTAATAATTTATATTTATTACGTAAATAGGCTGTATCCAAAGCACCATACATTTCAGTTTCTGGAAGAATTATTAAATATTTTCTTTCTTTAATTTCGGCATATTGTTTTATGTCTTTTGCTTGAAACTTATTTTTTATTGGCATCAAAAAAATTAATCTTTCCAAATTATCAAGTTCAGAGAAAGAAATAGAACGTCCTTGTTTATAAAGGACCAAGTATATTGTTAGTAAAATTGCCGCAGCAACAAAATGATCTAAGCCAATTTCATTGCTTATCTTGTTCATAAATCTCTGCGCATAGGCCAGAGGACCTTGGTCAAAACCGCTATGCGTGTCCTTTCTGCCAATTGTTGGATCTGCACGATACGCAATTAACACTCGTAATACTTTAAAGTTTCCCCAACATACGGCAAGCATTAAAGCGGTACAGCCATGCTGATTTACAGCATTAACATCAACTTTATTTTTATAGATCATAGCTTGAACTTTATAATGATCACCTAACACTACAGCTGTAAAAAATTCTTTTTGATATTTGTCTGTAGCTTTCTGTTCAGCTTTTACCTCTAATGCACACCTAGTCGGTTCAACTTTTGTTTCAGATTCATTTTTACTATCTTGTATTTCATTTATTTTTTTTAGCAACTCGCAGCTAAAGTCACTAAAGGAAATTTCTAAACGCTCTATCGCTTCATAAAATTTTTTTACTGCCCGCAACTGATTTCGTTCAATGGCTTCCCACAGCACTTTTTCTATAGATAATTTACCCTTAGCATGATTAAAAATAATTAAGGCAAGATTAACATTACCGCGGATTAAGGCTGATCCAAGTAAACTACCTATTTTGGAAGAAGCATCAAATCCTTGTACATTACCTATAAACAGTTTAACGGCTTGTTCTATTTCCTGACGTTCTTCTTGTTGATTTTGATCATCTATCAAAATAGTCGTGACCAGATAAAACTCCAAAAAAATATTAACCTTAACAAGCAATTTTTCTTTGATAACAAGCAATGCTGACTTTATTTTAGCAACCAATGTATTTTCTTTATCTTCAATTAACTTAGCCGGGATTTGAGCCTGCTCTACCTGTTTTACCAAAATTTCCCAGGGTATTTCTTTCGATGTTAATAAAATATTAAGTACTAATTTTGTAAATTGATCCTCATTTTTTATTATGTCGCAGATATCTACTGGAAAATCAATAAATCTGGGCAAAGCCCTTTCTTGCTTTTTTATAAATTGGATTATATAGATGCAGTCTTGTAGTTCGTTACGAGTAACATGCTTAAAATCCATCATTTCTATTCCAACTTGACTTTCAGTTGTTATGCTAGACGCTCCAAACATATCTTCTACCCCAATAACTTTTCATAACAGGAATTTGTAAAAATTTTATACGATTAGAGCGATAGACAGCATCCGTAAAAGTTACGGAGAAGAACTAGAAATAGACAGCATTTGACAATGTTATTATTGCGAAAATTTTGTATTAAATTAACAAATCTGGTAAAAATGTTATCTCAAACTATCATACAGTTCTTAGCATCTTTTTATAAAGAATCCCTAAACACATATGTTTAAACTAGCCGTTAGTCAGTATAAAACCGATAACTTAACTACTTGGGAAGAATATACTGCGAAGATAAAAGCGCTGGTGCTGCAGGCACAGCAAGAAAATGCGCAGTTATTATTATTGCCAGAATACGCCGGCACCGAAATTGTTTGTGGTTATCAAGCTAGCGAAGAAAAATTGTTTAACACTTTGCAACCACTTATCCCCCGCTATCTTAGTTTTTATCAACAATTAGCGCAGCAACATCAGCTTTATATTGCTGCTGGTACTATCATTGAACAAATTACACCACAGCAATTTGTTAACCGCGCGTATTTTTTTGCGCCTTCCGGCGCGTATAGCTATCAAGATAAATTACAATTAACTGAGTTTGAAAAATCGTTACAACTATTACAGCCTGGCACTGAACAACGCGTTTATCAAACTAGCTTGGGTAATATTGGAATTGCTATCTGCTATGACAGTGAATTTCCAGAAATCGTGCACCGCTTGGTTAAACTAGGAGCCGAATTAATTTTAGTTCCAAGCTATACCTCAACTTTAGCAGGATTTTATCGCGTATTTTTATCTTCGCGAGCCCGCGCGATTGAAAATCAGTGCTATGTTGCCACTTCCTGCATGGTTAAAAATGTGGAATTGAGCGGCGATTCCGAAGACACCTTTGGTTATGCAGCCATCTTAGGTCCAGCCGATAATGGCTTTCCGGATGATGGCATTTTGGCACAAGGTGAAATGAACAATATTATGTTGGTAACCGCAGATATTTCTATCAAAAAAATTCATTTAGTCCGTAAGCGAGGACAAGTACATAATTTTACAGATACTCAACGGTGCGAAAGTTTATCTGAACGATCAATAGCACTATATCCTTTCAAATAATTTAGGATAGTTACCATCAAAAACTCCTCTAAGAATTCATTCTATTACCCCCTACCCACTCTATTTAAAGAGAAAATCATATCATGCGAATTAATATAAGCGCCTTCAAAGATACTTCAGACCCATTAAATGATATTTGTCATATTCCTGTCATAAACCAGGCTTATTATCCGCTTACATTTAACAAAAATAAGGTGTTTTAACATGGCTGGTTTTTTTAATAGTGTGGGTTTCAGAAGATATTCCTCGTTTTCTTATTCATTAGGAAATGGCGCAACTAATGTTATAAGCGCTGAAATTGTTATAACTGGGGCCTTAAAAGGGCTAACTTGGTTATTTAAGATCGAGCGCACTCCAGAGATGGACCAAAACTTTAATACCGCAGCATTAAGTATTCTTCTCATTTTATCTATCGGATTTCTTTGGTCAAACACCAAAAGTTATAACGACATTATTGAATCATTTCAAAATGAGAAACGAAAAAATGATCCGCGTAGCCGTTGTGAAAAATACTGCGATCGTGATTGTGCGGGAGGCACGCTACAAGCGATAGGTAAAATTTATGATCCTATCGCTGCTTACAAAGGAGCTTTCTTAAAAACTTTAGGTGGCGGCGGCGCATTATTTACCAAACTACTCCCTTTTGTAGGTGTGACCTGGGCTCTGGGACTTACCTTTCCTTGGGTACCAGGAATTTTATTTGCCCAAATTGCACTTTTATCACGTGATTTAAAACGAACGGGTACTGGTACCACTCAACGTCTTTTAAACTCTGCCACTGCCGATCTAGCATCCACTGAGCCAGTAGCCAGCTACCAATCGTCAGAGTCCCCATCGCAAGCTCCGTAATAAAACAGTTATACGCCTCTCGCATTAGAGAGGCGTAAGCTAAACGTAAAACTCTCTGCCATCTCACTATCTTCAACTATACTTAAGTTAACTTAGCACCAAACAAGGGAACTGTATGCGAAAACGATTTTCCATAATTTTTCTTTTATGCTGCTTTTTATTAGCTTGCCATAGTCAGGTACCTACTCCGCAAGAAAAAGCACTCAAAGAAAAAATAGGGCAAATGCTGATGGTGGGATTCAAAGGAACTGAATTGCACGCTGATGACGCAATCGTGCAGGCGATTCTCAAACAACAGATTGGTGGTGTTATTTTATTTGATTATGATTTTCAAACAAAATCGCTTAATTACAATATTGAAAACCCTAAGCAATTAAAACAACTTAACGCACAACTACAAAATTATGCTAAACAAGCTGCTAAAAAAAACAAAAATAATTTAATACCGTTATTTATTAGCATTGACTATGAAGGCGGTAAAGTTGATCGCCTAAGTGTGAAAGAGGGTTTTCCACCAACTTTATCTGCCGCCGCAATTGGCCAAGGCACTTACGAGCAAGCCAATCAATATGCGCAGCAAATGGCTGCGACTCTTAAAGCAGAAGGTTTTAATATCAATTTTGCACCCGTCGTTGATGTAAATGATAATCCAACCAATCCCATCATTGGCATGCTAGAACGTAGTTTTTCTAGCGATCCGGCTAAAGTAGTGGCTTATGCCAGTATATTTTCCAAAGCAAGTCAAGCACAGGGAATTTTATGTACTTACAAACATTTTCCCGGCCATGGCAGCGCAACGGGCGATACTCATATTGGTTTTGTCGATGTCACAAAAACTTGGCAACCCGCAGAACTAATACCCTATCAACAATTACTGCAGCAACCTTATGCCTGTCCTCTCGTGATTACAGCACACGTCATTAATTCCAGACTTGACAGCAAAGGCTATCCTGCCAGCCTTTCCTATGCCATAACAACCGATTTGCTGCGCAAAACCTTAAAATTTAATGGCGTAGTAGTAACCGATGACATGCAAATGAAAGCCATTGCGGATCATTATGGTTTGGCTGATGCAATAAGACTTGCGGTTAATGCCGGTGCTGATATATTAGTTTTTGGTAATCATTTAGTAACTACGCCACAAGATCCACAAGAAATTATCGATCTTATTTATAATGATATTCAAGCAGGAAAAATTCCTGAAAGCAGAATTGACGAAGCTTATCAACGCATCATCAATTTGAAAAAGAAAATTGAACTTACCAACTAATCTCTGGATTAATTTTTTGAAAAAAGTGCAAGCAGAAGTAAAATTATATTTTTGCTAACCACGATAATAAATACAGATAAAAATTCTTGTGCATGAATTTATTACTTGCAAATTACTTTACTAACTTTATTGACGCAGCAACAAAATAATATTAGCATTGCAACTGTATTATTACTTAATTATTCATTAATTAAGAAGTTTATTTGATTAACGCGATTAAAATAAACATAAAAAAGGAGATGTTCGCATGAAATACTTCATTCAGTCTCTGTTTCAAAGCGCCAAACTTTTTCTTTCCTCTACATATACAACCCCTTACCTTCTGAAACTACCGTCAAATTAATAATTAATTTGGATTACTAAAAAACCAGTTGCACGACAGCTTAAATAATTCATTTGCCATACAAATGATTTATTTCGATGTTTAAATTTTTTTATTATTTTAATACAAGGGGCATTTATGTCAGGCACGAGATTTCGCAGATCAAGGAGAAATAATTTAACTTTTTTTGCATCGAAAAAATCAAATGCGCAACGCGCAAAACGAGCAGCCAAAACAGCACCAGCAAAAACTCACACATTAAATTTTCACGCCCTCCCAGGGAATACTAAAAGGATTGGCGATAGACCCAGTTTACAGGCCTTGATAAAAGATCCTGCTAACAGCCAAATAAGAGTGTTTGGCGGCCAACATTCGGTAACCGCATCCATTTTCCCAGATCAAACCAAAGCCATCACCCTCGAATTAATCGGTGATTTTCGTACCGTAACATTTGAGAGCTATGGCGAAGACAAGCAAGATAAATTTGCCATCGTACGCGTGGGAGCCGGCTGCCATTTAGGGAAAGACCCACTTGACTGGCGATCCACTGAAGGTAATTCTTTAAACAAAATATTATTTGACAAAGGCTATAGCCTACCCATGTTGGGTGGCATTACTCATCAAACTATTGCTGGTTTTTTAGCAACAGGCTCGGCTGGTGGCTCCACAAAATATAGTTTTACGGACTGTATTGAAGCCATAACGTTTATCGATGGGAACGGCGAAATAATTACCACCCAACGCGGCGACAAGTTATTTAATGCACTCGGTGTTTCTATGGGACTGCTAGGAATAATTATAGAAGTTACTTTAAAAGTCCGGCCAACTTATACAGTAAAGGCCGAAGAAGAAATAGTCGAAATAAAAGATTCTTGGATCCAAGAAACTAAATCTGGCGAATATCCCTTTGCAGCAAAAATATTAACAGCGGATTATATTCACCTTAACTGGACCACCGCTGTTGATATCGGAACAGAAAAAGGACGCGTTCTTCAATATGAGGGAGAGCACAAAGATCCTTTTAAATCACCTCTCGATAAATTTATAAAATGTAAACCTTACAATAATCCATTGAATATTTTTACCGCACCACCAGCGGCATTAATATTTTCAAACATGGATAATCTAAGAGCACAACCGGAGATTAAACCAAAAGAATTAGCTGCCATATCCGATGCCTTTAAACAATTCACACCCTTAGGAAAAACATCCAACAAACCTTACTGGGATGAATGGTATAAGGCACTACCGACTGAAAACGGCGTACCTGTGCACAAAGAAATGAAAACTGAATTTGCCGAAATATGGATTCCAGTAGAACACGCTAATTTAGCTATCAAAAAACTAAAGGAATTTTACGCCGATCCAAAATTTGCATTAGGAAATTACGCGGTAGAAATGTATTGTGCTCGTGAATCAGATTTTTGGCTAAGTCCTTCTTATCAAAAAAAGATGTTACGCATTGACCCATTATGGTGGGCACACAATAAAAAAAATAACCGTCAAGAATTTTTTGATGCGTTTTTTAAAAAAATGCTTGGCATTCCTGGTGCACGCTTACATTGGGGAAAACATCTACCAACGCCTGGTTTACTCATAGAAACAGATGAAAAACCTGTGGAATTTAACACAGCTTTTTTACAAAATTGTTATCCACAGCTTAATGCTTGGTTAAAATATCGCGAACAACATGATCCCAACCAAAAATTTCTAAATACTTATTGGCGTCAGATATTTTCCATCAAACCTGTACTGCAATCGCAACTAACAAAAAATATATCTGAGGAGGTAAAAACCGAAATGAAACCAGCGCCATAATACATATCTTAATTTACTCTAATATTTGGAGGTAGCTATGACTATGTTTAGAACGAGAAACGCTGCTTTAGCAGTTAGGTCTTTAGCATCGCCTTTAGGATTGAGGACAGCGCGTAGATTATTAACTGCGCCATCCAACTCACAGCATGGTTTGTCAGCTCAGACTGCCAAAACCAGTCTTGCTAAAGCGGAAGAAAAAATTCAAAAAACAAATTCGACTCAAAAAACGTCGCGATTAAAGTTTTTTACCCCCCCTAAACAGACCAAGAACAAACCTAAAGCTGAAATACCCTTGTTTGAAAGATTGTTTAAAATGCTAAAAAATCCAAAGGTTAATTTTGTCTTAGGGCTCCTGACAGCTGGCGGACCTGCCGCACATTTTCTTTATCATGAACATAGAAAACGTGTTGATTTAACCATTGCATCAGCTAAAGAAACCATAAAAAAGCTTAATAAAGTATATGAAAGAGCCGTCGTTTGCTCCTTAGAATTAGAAGCAAAATTTGCTAGGGCAAAAACTGAAAATAAGCTCCCTGTGGTTTCTCAAGCTGAAAAAGATGCCTTTGCAAAAATTGCAGAAGCAAGATATCACATTGCAGCTACTGCAGATTCACAGTTGCTTCACCCTGAATTGCACACCGCCTTAGACAGAAGCCATCGTGCTTTTCAGCAAACCATCAATGCTAGTCACAACGGCAATATTGAATTACGGAAAAATGCGATTGGCTATTATTTTTTATTCTTGCAACTAATAGATGGCTTTCAAAATAGTTTATCTAATTATGTTGAAAGCGAAGGTCAATCCTATTTGAGCCATGCTAAAAATTTAAAAATTTTACGGGAGGAACAAAAAAAATACATTATCATCGCTGAAATGAAATATAAAACTGAAATTTTAGATAAATCAGCAGAGGACGTTATCTTCGGACTTCCAGAAATATTCCGAAAGCGACACCTTAATCGCATGGAAATACCAAAAATCAAAGAAGAAACAGCACCAAAAGCTAAAATGTAGCGCATAGCGAGGTGGGCAACACGCAGCGTGCCCACCTTATCAATAACCGAAAGGCGGACACGTCGCTTTGCTCCTTTGTCCGCCCTACTAGCACTTTCGAAGTTGTTTGCCACTTTTTCCATAGAATAACGTGATAATTTTCACCTTTTTCGATGGAATAATGTTGGAATAATCACGTTATTCCATGGAAAAGGTGATTTAGGCTATGAATTAGCCAATGAAGGGTGATAAATCATCTGAACAATATTACCATCTGGATCTAAACAGTAAAAACTGCGAGCGCCGTCCCGGTGAGTGCGGGGTAGCGCTTTGATGGGTACATGATGGGCGACTAAAAAATTGTGCCAAATTTCCACTTCGTCTATTTCATTTAAGATAAACCCTAGGTGATCTAAGCGTTGATGACTCAACGGCTGAAAAGCAGCTTTAGCTCGGTGTAATGCAAGATTATCATTGCCGGAGGTTAAGTAAACATTATCAGCATCGGGTTGCCATTCAATTTTCATGCCTAGCAACTCGGTATAAAATTTCACACACGCTTCGAAGTTTTGCACAAACAAAGCGACGTGATGCAGACCGGATGTAGGTTTAGGCTTTTGCATAAAATTTTATAGTTTGTTGCAGTCCAGAACGAAATTCTACTTGTGGCGACCAATTTAATTCGCGTTTTATTTTACTGCCATCGATAGCATAACGCCAGTCATGACCAGGTCGGTCGGTAACAAATTCGATTAACTGCGCATGCGGTGAATGTTGTGGATATCGTTCATCCATTAACTCACAAATCAATTTAACTAATTCTAGGTTCGACCACTCATTATCACCGCCGATATTATAAGTTTCTCCCAAACGGCCTTGTTTCACCACAGCCATAATGCCGCTGCAATGATCCATCACATACAACCAATCGCGAATATTACTGCCATTGCCATAAACCGGAATAGCTTCGCGTGCCAAACAACTGCGGATCACCGTAGGAATAAATTTTTCCGGATGTTGATAAGGACCATAATTGTTAGAGCAATTTGAAGTAGTGACTGGCAATCCATAGGTGTGAAAATAAGCCCGCACTAAATGATCAGAACCCGCTTTCGAAGCAGAATAGGGCGAATTAGGTGCATAAGCGGTTGTTTCACTAAATGCCGGATCTTGCGGGGTTAATGTTCCATAAACTTCATCGGTAGAAACATGGTGGAAACGACACTGTGTTGCCGTTAATTTTTGTTGCGTCAACCAATAGTGGCGCGCAGCTTCTAATAACGTAAAAGTTCCCAGTACATTGGTTTTAATAAAAGTTTCCGGTTGATTAATAGAACGATCAACATGACTCTCAGCCGCAAAGTGAATAATTGTATCGATTTGGCATTCTTGCAACAGCTGCTTTACCAAATTGCTATCGCCAATATCACCCTGCACAAAATGATAATTTTCTTCGTGGGGTAAATTATTCAGATTCGCCAATGAACCGGCATACGTCAGTAAATCCAAATTTACAATTTTGGCCTGTGGTTCAGTAGTTAACAAATGACGAATAAAATTCGCGCCGATAAAACCAGCACCGCCAGTCACTAAAATATTTTTGGGTTGATAATTCATCTTATTAACTCTGGAATTAGTTGGGTTAATGCTTGCTGCCAATTAGGCAATGAAATATTTAGCTGCGATTGTATCTTATGACAATCTAAGACGGAATAAGCCGGACGTTTAGCCGGCGTTTTATACGCGCTACTAACAATAGGAATAATTTTTTGTAACGGAAAATCTTGGTAAATTCGCGCTTGCTGCATAATTGCTTCGGCAAAATGGTACCAGCTCGTAGGTTCGGAGCTACAGTAGTGATAGGTTCCCCACGTATTAGTCGCTAATTTTTCACAGCAACGAATAACAGTATCGGCAATCCCTGCGGCCGGAGTTGGGCATAAAATCTGATCGGACACGATGGATAACTCTGATTTTTCGCGAGCTAAGCGTAAGATGGTTTTAACAAAATTATGGCCGTATCTGCCAAAAACACCGCTTACGCGTAAAATTATATGGTTTGAGCAAATAGCGCGAATTGCTTGTTCGCCGGCTAATTTGGTAAGGCCGTAGTTATTAATCGGTGCGGCTAAATCATCTTCTCGATATGGTTGATGCTGTTGTCCATCAAAAACATAATCCGTTGATAAATGAATCAGCGGGATTTCTAGGGTGGCGCATGCTTGCGCTAATAGTTCGCAGCCATGTTGATTTACTGCTGTGGCTAAAGCAATTTCTTGTTCCGCCAGATCTACTGCGGTGTACGCGGCTGCGTTTACTACGATGTCTGGTTTACTTTGCGTTAAGGTTTGGGTGACTTGTTGGGGTTGAGTAATGTCTAATTGGGAACGGCTATAGCCCATTAACGTTAGCTTGCGTTGTGCTGCTAGTTGCACTAATTCAGAGCCAACTTGACCTGTAGCACCTGTAAGTAAAATTTTCATTGAAGTCTAAGATCCCCCCCTTCCTAACCTTCCCCCGCAAGGGGGGAAGGAACCTCTAAATAATTCTCGTACAAAAACTGAATTATGCACGTCTTTTCAAAGAGGAGAAACAAAAATGCAATTTTAGAATTATCCGTAACTATTTAATAAACTTCGGGCCGAAAGAAACTGGTAATAATTCGTCTAAGGTCATCGTCAGAGATTCACCAGAGTTACCCAACATGTGAATTAAAATATCAGGTGCAGCAAATTCGCGGATGCGCTGTCTACATGCACCGCACGGCGAACAAGGGTGCTCACTGCTGCCTATTACTACAACTTCGGCAATTTGTTTTTCACCTGCATTAACCATCGCAGCAATCGCACTGCCTTCGGCACAAGAGGTCAGGGAAAAAGAAGCATTTTCATAATTACAGCCGACAAAAAAATTATGTTGGGTGGTACGCAAACACACCCCCACTTTAAAATTTGAATAGGGGGAATAAGCGTTTGCTTGCACAGCTTGTGCTTTAGCAACCATTTCTGCGGGTACCATTATTTTATTTTGATTCATAACGCGGTAATTCTTCCGGATTAATATCTTGCAAACCCATAAATAATTGATCTTTACTGGATAAAACAGGATTGGTAACAGGCCAAGGAATTTGCAAACTTGGGTCGTTCCAAATGATGCCGCGTTCGGCACCCGGATGATGATAATCGCTACATTTATAGCAAAAATCCGCTTGTTCCGATAACACACAAAAACCGTGCGCTAAGCCTGGAGGTATGTAAATCTGACGCGGTTGATCTTCAGACAAATGCGTTATCAATGATTTACCAAAAGTGGGCGAACCACGGCGCACGTCTACTACCACATCAAATATTTTGCCACGGGTAATCCAAACTAATTTGCCTTGCTGATGGGTCAGCTGGTAATGCAAACCACGCAACACGCCTTGCGTGGAACGTGAAAAATTATCTTGGACAAAATTAACATTAATACCGTGTTCAGCATAACGCTGGCCGTGAAAAGCTTCGAAAAAAAACCCGCGCGTATCTTTAAAAACTTGCGGCTCAATAATTAACACACCTGCTAAATCAGTTTCAGTAATCTTCATTGCTTATCCCACCTCTATCATCTGCCCGATAGAATACCATGCGATCTATCCGCTGTAACCCGCTTCTTACTATAGGTGAATGCGCAAGCCAATGGCATAATAGCCCGACTCGTCAGAAAAGGTATCCAAATGAAAAAAAGATTCTGGCTCCCACTACTACTCGTCAGCTTTTTAGTCAGTGGCTGCGGGCAAAAAAAATACGAGCTACAAGGTTATGTGGAGGGTGACTACACCTACATATCCCCTAACTATCAAGGGATTTTACGGGAGCTTTTAGTTCATCGCGGCACGCTTATTAAAGCGGGCACACCGCTGTTTGTGCTAGAACAACAACCGGAGAGCGCAGAAGCAAAACAGGCTGAAAGCCAACTAGCACAAGCACAAGCTCAAAAAACTGAAACAGAAGCACGCCTGACGTTAGCGATCATCAAACTAAAACGCCAAAAAGATCTCTTCAAAGAAAAAGCTACTTCGAAAGAAAATGTAGACGAAGCCCAAGCAAATTATGATGAAACCCGGGCACAGCTAACTAACAGCAATGCCAACATCAGCGCTTTAAACGCCGCTTTAGAAAAAGCACGTTGGACTAAAAGCACAAAAACTGTTTACGCAGGAGAAAAAGCCTTTGTTTACGACACTTTTTACAGCCCCGGCGAGTTAATTCAACCTGGTCAACCAGTGCTAGCATTATTAGAAGAAGGTTATGTTTATGTCGTTTTTTATATCCCCGAACCTGATTTAGGTAAAATTAAAATGGGGCAAATGATTCAGGCGAATTGTGATGGCTGCACAAGCCCTCTGCAAGCGCAAATTGATTATATTTCGCCACAAGCTGAATACACTCCGCCCGTAATTTTCAGCAATCAAACTCGCGCTAAATTAGTTTATCGCGTCGAAGCCTATCCTTCCGGGCCAGACACCTACAAACTCCGTCCAGGTCAACCCGTTATGGTTACGTTTTAATGAACACCGTACTAGAACAAAACGAATGGGCGATTGATGTAAAAAACCTTAATAAAAGTTTTCATGACAAACCCGCGGTTATTGATTTATCGCTACAAGTTAAACGCGGGGAAATATTTGGTTTTTTAGGCCCGAATGGGAGTGGTAAAACCACGACGATTCGCATGTTATGCGGCTTGCTTATTCCTGATTCCGGGTCTGGTCAATGCTTGGGTTACAATATTTTGACGCAAAGTAATCTGATAAAACTACAAGTTGGGTATATGACCCAACGCTTTAGTTTATACGAAGATTTAACGGTCTTCGAAAATTTAGACTTTACTGCACGTATGTACCAAATTAATGCGCGTGATAAGCAGATAGCTAAAATTCTCGCTGATCTAGGGCTAGGTCCTGTGCGCGATCAATTGGCAGGAACTCTCTCAGGCGGCTGGAAACAACGATTAGCCTTGGCCGCAGCCCTGCTCCACAACCCAAAATTATTGTTATTAGATGAGCCTACCGCAGGGGTAGATCCCAAAGCCCGGCGTGATTTTTGGGATCACATTCATCGTTTATCCGAACAAGGCATCACCACCTTGGTGAGCACCCATTACATGGATGAAGTAGAACGTTGCCACCGGATTGCTTATATTGCTCATGGCCATTTATTGGTACACGGCACTTTAGCCGAAGTAATCGCCCAGACCAAACTCACCACTTGGGTGATCCATGGTCCAAATTTGAATAAATTGGCACAGGAATTACAGATTTTACCTGGCATTGAACAAGCCAGTATTTTTGGCAATAGCTTGCATGTATCCGGCAAAGACTCAGTATCTATGGCACAAAGCATTGTCCCCTACCAAAAAAACTCGCTCTACACTTGGCAACAAGTCGAACCTAACATGGAAGATGTCTTTATTAGTTTAGTTTCTGGTGGTCCTGAGAAATATTATGACTAATTATTCTTGGCAACGCTTGTGGGCTATTGTCCGCAAAGAATTTATTCAGATGCTACGCGATAAAGGCACGCTAGCGATGATCATCGGCATTCCGTTATTGCAAGTCATTTTGTTTGGTTATGCTATTAATACCAACCCGCATAAATTACCTACTGCAGTAATTTCCGGCGATGAAAGCATTTTCACGCGCGATTTTATTCAAGGCATGGAAAACACCGATTATTTTCACATCACTCAGCAAGTAAAAAGCGAAGCAGAAGGCGAACATCTATTAGCAACCGGGAAAGTTTTGTTCGTATTAAATATTCCACCGAATTTCACCCGATCATTAGTACGCGGCGATCATCCAGCTTTATTGCTAGAAGCCGATGCCACCGATCCTTCCGCCACTGGCAATGCACTGAGCGCGGTAGGAATTTTGGCGCAATCCGTTTTTAATTATCATTTACGCGGCGCTTTGCACTATTTACATAACGATTCCTACTCCCGTGATGATGTGAGCACAAACCCGCAATTTACCACCTCGTCTTCGCCAGTGGATCTACGCATTCACGCGCGTTACAACCCTGAAGCCATTACTCAACTCAATATTGTTCCTGGTTTAATGGGGGTTATTTTAACCATGACCATGGTAATGATTACGGCGGTCGCGGTAACACGAGAGCGTGAGCGTGGCACTATGGAAAATCTATTAGCCACCCCTGCTCTCCCCACCGAAGTCATGGTTGGCAAAGTTCTTCCCTATATTATCGTGGGTTATTTACAAGCTATCGTCGTTTTACTCGCCGCTGATTTATTATTTGCTATCCCTTTTGAAGGCAATGTGCTGCTACTACTGTTCGCTGCCATGCCGTTTATTGCTGCTAATTTAGCGGTTGGTTTAGCGATGTCTACGTTAGCCAAGAATCAATTACAATCGATTCAAATGACCACTTTCTTTTTCTTGCCTTCTCTTTTGTTATCTGGTTTTATGTTCCCTTTCGCAGGGATGCCGCAGTGGGCGCAATATGTTGGAGAAGCGTTGCCACTCACCCATTTTTTACGTATCACACGTGGAATTTTACTCAAAGGCAATGGTTTTGCAGAAATTTGGCCAGATGTATGGCCAATTCTTTTATTCTTATTAGCTATTATGCTTTTAGGAGTAAAACGGTATAGACGCACGCTGGATTAAGCTATGAACGACAATATTATTGAATTAAAAAATGTGACGAAAAATTTTTCGGGTCACCCTGTTTTACATAATATTAATTTAGAAGTAAAAAACGGCGAATTTCTCACATTATTAGGGCCTTCTGGTTGCGGCAAAACCACTTTGTTACGGCTTATTTCGGGCTTTGACGAACCCAACAGCGGCAGCGTGTATATCGATGGCAAAAATGTAAATGGCGTTCCGCCACATATGCGCCATGTGAATACGGTGTTTCAAAGTTACGCGCTTTTCCCGCATATGAATGTGTTTGATAATGTCGCTTTTGGTTTACGTTGCAAAAAGTTAAGCAACGATGAAATTCAACAACGCGTAGTAGAAGCCTTACGCATGGTGAAGCTAGATGCGTTTAGTCATCGCAAACCCCATCAACTCAGCGGCGGTCAGCAACAACGCGTAGCGATTGCTCGTGCCGTGGTTAACAAACCCTTGGTTTTATTATTAGATGAACCTCTTAGCTCCTTAGATTACCGCTTGCGTAAAGCGATGCAAATTGAATTAAAACAACTACAAAGCCAATTAAACATTGCCTTTATTTTTGTTACTCACGATCAAGAAGAAGCGCTCTCTATGTCAGATCGTGTCGTGGTCATGAATGAAGGCAGCATAGAGCAAACCGGTACGCCGCGCGAAGTCTACGAAGAACCCTGCAATTTACGGGTAGCGAAATTTATTGGTGAAGCCAATATTTTTGACACCAAAATTATTTCCGGCGATGACCAATTTCTCATTGTCGAAATTGAAGGCAAACAATTCAAATTAAAAAATCGCCGCAAATATACTACCGATCAAACTATCTACACGCTGGTGCGCCCGGAAGATTTGCAAGTCTGGAGTCCTTCCGAAGTAACTGACACTGAAGCGATGTTCCCTGCTGTGGTAGAACAAGTTATTTATAAAGGTTGTACGGTCGATCTGATGTTACGTATGCAAAACAATAAAGTTTTATCAGCCACACAATTCTTTAATGAAGACGACGAAAAACTTGATTACAAAAGTGGTGAACAAGTTTGGGTGCACTGGGTTCCCGGCTGGGAAGTTCTTTTACCGCACGAATAATAGAGCTTACGCATGAATGACGGTCGTTTTAAAAACTCTGCTATTAGTACCATTTGGCTTTGGCTAGCTATTTTTGCTTTAGTGCCAAATATTTTGGTACTGATCACTAGTTTAATGCAGCAAGGTGATAGCGAGCTGGTACGCTTACAATTAACTTTGGGTAATTATTACGAATTATTTGATCCGATTTATTTAAAAGTTTTTTTACGTTCGTTTTACATTGCCGGTTTGTGCACCTTAATTTGTTTATTGCTAGGCTACCCGTTTGCTTATTTGATCGCGCGCGCCAAACCACAACATCGGGGTTTATTATTATTTCTCGTGATTATCCCGTTCTGGACGAGCTCACTCATTCGCACCTATGCCATCATTGCGATTATTAAAACGCATGGCGTGTTGAACAGCGTTTTACTGTGGCTAGGGATTATTCACCAGCCCCTGCAATTGCTTTATACCAATACTGCAGCCTTAGTTGGCTTGGTATATAGCTTATTGCCATTTATGATTTTGCCGCTTTACGCCAATATTGAAAAACTCGACAGGCGTTTGATCGACGCAGCGCGCGATCTAGGCGCCAACTGGATCACCATATTTCTTAAAGTTATTTTGCCACTGACTTTGCCTGGCATCATTGCCGGCATCATGTTAGTGCTTTTGCCCGCCATGAGTTTATTTTACATCACTAATTTATTAGGCGGCGCCAAAACAATGTTGGTTGGTAATTTGATTGAAAATCAATTTCTGGCTGCCCGCAATTGGCCGTTAGGTTCTGCCGTTAGCGTATTTTTAATTGTGTTAATGGGTCTTTTATTAATGCTTTATTGGCGCATCACTAAAAACCGCAACAGTTCGCAACAAGAGCTTTTATGAACCGACTAGTAAAACTTTCTTATTTATTGCTCGTTTATTTGTTTTTCTATTTCCCCATTGCAATTTTAGTGGTGTATTCCTTTAACAATTCGCAATACTCGCTGCTGTGGCATGGATTTTCCTGGCAGTGGTATCAACAATTAGCTGCCGATACGGACTTACAAGTCGTGGCGATACACTCTTTAATTATCGGTGTGCTAGCCGCCACCATAGGCACTGCCCTAGGTACTCTCGCTGCGGTGTGTTTGTATCGCTATCAATTTTATGGCAAAAAACTTCTGCATAGCTTGTTATTTATCTTAATTGTATCCCCCGATATTGTGATGGGGATTTCCTTATTGATTTTGTTTTCTACCTTGAAAGCTTCCTTGGGCTTTCTCACTTTGCTGCTCGCACATATTACTTTTTGCCTACCGTTTGTCGCGGTAACCGTTTACAGCCGTATTGTTGGCTTAGATAAAAATTTATTTGAAGCAGCTAAAGATTTGGGCGCTACTGAATTTACGACATTTCGTCGCATTATCGTGCCCTTACTGTGGCCGGCGATTTTAGCCGGGTGGTTACTCAGCTTTACTCTGTCACTGGATGACGTAATCATTAGTTATTTTGTTACGGGCCCTGAATTTAATATTTTACCGCTGCAAATTTATTCCATGGTCCGCTTAGGTGTAAGCCCGGAAATTAATGCCTTGTGCACTGTCATGTTCGGCTTAACCTTATTGATTGTAGTGGTCTCACAAATTGCCCTGAGAAAGAAACGATGAAATATTTTTTAGCTATTTTTTGCCTGTTATTTTCGTTGGCGGTGCAAGCGCAACAGGTGTTAAATCTTTACGCGTGGTCTGGTTATTTACCCGATGAAGTTGCCGACCAATTCGAAAAAGAAACCGGCATCCATATTAACTACGCTACTTACGACAGCAACGAGACCATGTATGCGAAGTTAAAAGCTAACCCCAATGCTGGTTACGACTTAGTGATTCCTTCCACTTATTTTATTGATCGCATGTGGCAACAAGGCATGTTGCAAAAAATTGATCATAAAAAATTAGTTAATTTAAACAATTTGAATCCAGATTTAATGAATAAATCCTACGATCCCCATAATAATTACAGTATCCCCTATGTATGGGGCACCACTGCGATCGTCGTGAATTCTAAATATATCGACCCTAAAAGTGTGACTAGCTGGAGTGATTTTTGGCAACCACGTTTTTACAATAAATTATTATTGTTAGATGACACGCGTGAAATTTTTTCGATGGCGCTGATTACCATGGGTTATTCCGCCAACGACACCAATCCAGAACACATCAAGCAAGCTTATTACAAGCTGCAACAACTAATGCCTAACGTAAAATTATTTAACGATGAAGCGATTCAAAGTATTTATATCGATGAAGATGCTACCGTCGGCATGGGTTGGGGTGGCGAAATATTTCAGGCGATTCAAGAAAATCCTGCGATTCACTACATTTATCCGAAAGAAGGTTTTGTGCTGTGGATTGATAGCATGGCAATTCCGCAAGGCGCCAAAAATATTGACAGCGCGTATAAATTTATAAACTTCGTGTTACGCCCTGACATCGCCAAAAAAGTAAGTATCGATACCGGTAATCCTTCGCCTAATTTAGCTGCCATTAAATTAATGCCACCCGAAATTCAGCATGATCCGGTGATTTATCCCGACAAAGCCACCCTCAGCCGAGGGCAGCTCCAAACTGATGTAGGCGCTGCCGCTGAAGTGTATGAGAAATATATGGAACAGCTGAAAATTGGGGCTTAAAACCAACACCCTGCCATTTCTTGCAATATTAAGTGTTGTCTAGTAAAATTACATTGCAATATTACTAGACAAGGTGTTAAATGTACGTTTCGAGAGGGAATCAAGCTAAAATCTACGCGGCTTTTGCCAACCCCTTCATTACCGCGTTACTGGGTCCCCGCAGAGTAGGAAAATCCACCTTAGTTAATCATTACGCGAGTGAACATCCAGAACATACCTGGGCGCTACTAAACATGGATCGGCGCGATGAAAGATTACAAATCGAACGCAGCGGTCTACTTTCTCTTGTCCAAGAAAAAATTCAACGCTTACTAACAAACGGGGCAAAAATATGGGTTGTAGTCGACGAGGCCCAAAAATGTCCGGCTATTTTCGATCAAATAAAAGAACTTTATGACCAATACAAGGATAAAAACAGGATTAAGTTTATTTTAACTGGATCCAGTTTTTTGGCGTTACACCAATTAAGCGCAGAAAGTTTAGCTGGACGAATAGAAATTTACTATTTGCGTGAATTTAATTTGTTTGAAGCAACTGCCTTACAACATACTATTGCATTGCCCTCTTCCTCTATTTTCGAGTTTATAACAGGGCCCCAGCCGGATATTCAATTGCTGGAAAATCACGTTAATTTATGCTCACCTTTGCGGCGCTCACTTGAAAACAGTTTAACTCAACAACTACTCTGGGGTGGTTTACCCGAAGTTTTAACAACCAGCACGGATGATAATAAGCGTATTTACTTAAGTAATTATTTGCAAACCTATTTAGAAAAAGATGTTCGTGATATCCAAACAATTACTGATATAAATTTATATCATCAACTAATGGAAACCATTGCTGAGCAAACAGGATCATTGCGTCAAGATACCGAATTACTAAAAGTGTTAGGATGTTCGCGTGACACCTTGAAAAAATATCGCGGTATACTAATGGCTACGCTGATGTATACGGAAATTTATCCCTTTATTGGTAGTTCCTTAAAACGCTTAGTAAAATCACCAAAAGCTTATTTACTTGATAATGGCTTAATTAGCTACTTAACGGGTATTGATGAATTAGCCGTTCTGCAAAAAAGTGGGCTTATTGGTCATCGATTTGAAAGTTGGTTCCTGAAAGAACTACAAATTTGGCTAGATCGCGAAACCCGGCGCAGCGAAATTTATTATTGGCGCACAAGCAATGGTAATGAAGTTGATTTCATTGTACAAAAAAATCCATTTGTATATGCTTTTGAGGTTACTTATTCAAATCGAGTACAGGACAAAAAAATTAAAAATCTCATTAATTTTATGGCCAATGAACCTAAAGCAAAACTTGGATTTTACATTTATACTGGCGAATACTTTTATGATTCTAAAAACAATATTTGTTTTTTACCCGCGTGGGCCATAGGATAACTATTCATAACACTAACGCAGTGGACCTGCCCCCTATCCCACAAACCCACGTAGGCCCTTGCTGCAGAAGTGTATGAGAAATATATGGACTGCTGAAAATTGGGGCTTAGGGCAAGCCCTGGAAAACATTACATTACCCAAGGCGATGAACATTTTCACTTTCAGCATCCGCTACATTTTTAGCTGCAGGATCACCACCCAGAGTTTGTAACACTGACTTCAAATGGTTATACTCCTTTTGCCAAAAAGGAGTTGCAGCAGAACTCGCAGCTGCGCCTGCACCGGCACCAGCCCCCTGAGAATTACCAGAAGATTTTGGTTTTTCAGCTACGGATGGTGTTGCGGCACTTACAGCTGATTCTACCGGTCCGGAACTAACTAATTCACCTAACATCACAGGTTCCGCTACCTCCGGAGGATTCATCAATGGATCTTCTTCATCAGGCTGCATCATCAACAAATCATCCGCTGCTGCCCCTGCCGGTTGCGATTCTGAAGGATCATATAATTCAGTATGACCACCAGCTGCATGTTGATTAGTCGAGGACTTAGCAGCAAAGGCTTTAGCAACTTGAGGTATTTCGATAAAAGCAGCCAAATCACCATACTGTTTAGCCACCATAAGTGGAGTTCTTCCTGCTTTATCTGTACTCTTTACCATTGCCGGCAAACTGCCGGCGATCTTTTCTAGCCCTTCTTGATACCGATCATAGTTTTTAGAAGAAGCAATGACATGCAAAGCACTCCAACTCCGACTTCCGTACCGCTTTTTTGAAACGTCTGTGTTGCTTTTTAAATCTTGGAGCAGTTCTTTACGCAACTCTCTGTTGCGTTTTTCAATTTCGCTCAAAGGACCAACACCAGCAGCCATTAGCCCAACACCAGCACCGCCACCACCCCTTAATCTTAATAAATCTGGCATCATTGCCACAGGCATCCTCATAGCTCCTTTAGGCACCTCCACAACCTTTCTAACTCTTACCACATTTCCTTCACTATCCTTCCTAACTCCACGAATTATTGCAACTGCCCCACCCGGCCCAACTGCTCGTAATGCTTGTTGCCCCGCTCGCATGTCAGACTTTAACCACTCTTGTTGATAGCCAGGCTTCAAACTTTCTGCTTTGTGCAGTTCAATCTTTGATAATTTTGGTTCACCTGCTCCTCTACCAGCGCCTGCACCACTCATATCAACACCCCCAATAATTAAGTAAATATTTCTAATATAAGCTAGTGTATCAACCAAAACTTAAAAAAATATTAAGGGCATCTCTATTAATTGCTTTTTTGAAGTTAAAATTCCTTGAAAACCCTTGATTTTACTTGGGTGGTTTCACAAAAAATTGAATTAATAGAGATGCCTTTAAGGGCATCTCTATTAATTCGTTTCTATAGCCTCTCCCTTTGAAAAAGGGAGATTGAGAGGGATTTTCTTTTGAAAAACCAACAAAATTGTAGGAACTTTTCGCCCCCTCCTTAATCCCCCTTTTTCAAAGGGGGAGATCAAACAAACAGTTTTTCCTTAATTTTTAGACGTGGCATTAAGGCAACGTACTTCAAAACCGGATTTGTGTGCTTGCCTACACCGCCTTAATGCAAAATATCTAGGTTTCGTGCCCTATAACTTCAACTTTTGTTATTATATGCTGCTCGCACTTCAAGATGCGAATAAAAGCTAAGGAGTGCGAGCGGCATATCTGATCACATGCTACGCGCGAAGTGAATTCGCGCTTGCACCAAAGGGGAGAAACGCTTCTCCCCTTTGGAAACCCCAAGCGCAAAGAGCACTTCAAAATGCTAAAATCGCATTTTGAAGTGAAATGGGTATATGCTAACACCATAATAATTAAGGAAAAGCTCATGAACCATACAACGGATGTGGCAATTTCAGAAAATACCAGCTTACAAAATACTCTGGCGCAAGAAGCTAGTCTTTATTTACGACAACATGCGGAAAACCCAGTTGCGTGGCAGGCTTGGAATGACGCCGCATTGGCCAAAGCCAAACAAGAAAATAAACCAATTTTATTATCGATCGGTTACTCAGCCTGTCATTGGTGCCATGTAATGGCAGATGAATCTTTTGCGGATGAGGAAACGGCGCAATTGATGAATGATCGCTATATCAATATCAAAGTAGATCGTGAAGAAAGACCAGACCTTGATAAAGTTTATCAAACTGCTCATCAGTTATTATCACGTCGTGGTAGCGGTTGGCCGCTCACTGTGTTTTTAAACCCTCATAATTTGACGCCATATTTTTCTGGCATGTATTTTCCTAAACAAGCTGCTGGCGGTCTACCTGCTTTTAAAGAAATTCTGCAAAAAGCTGCAGATTTTTATCAGGCAAATACCGCGGCAATTAATGAGCAAAATCTTCAGCTACAAAACGCATTAACAAAACTAAGCAATCCTGAAACGACGCCGAATGGTCCATTAACCGCACAACCACTTTTAGCCGGACGTCGACAATTAGCTGCACTTTTTGATCCGGTGTATGGCGGCTTTGGTAACGCGCCTAAATTTCCGCAACCCTCTAAAATTGAGCGCTTGATGCGTTGGTATAGTCACAGTAAACAACACCATGATCACAGCGGTTTGGCTATGCTACAAACTACCTTAGCAGCCATGGCAAATGGCGGAATTTACGATCAATTAGCCGGTGGTTTTTTTCGTTACACCGTTGACGCCGCTTGGCGCATTCCGCATTTTGAAAAAATGCTATATGACAATGCGCAATTATTAGCTATGTATGCACAAGCCCACGCTTTTGCAGCGAATCCTCTGTACCAACAAATTACGGAAGAAACGATCGCTTGGTTGCTAGAAGACATGCAAGCCCCTCAAGGCGGTTTTTATGCCACTTTAGACGCAGATTCAGAACACAAAGAAGGTAAATACTATTATTGGGATCAAGCTGAAGTTAAATCATTATTGACTAAGGATGAATTTGCTGTAGCTGCACTTTATTTTGGCTTAGATCAATCCGCTAATTTTGAAAACCACTGGCATTTACAAATTCAACAAAATATCTCTAATGCTGCTGCAAAGCTTAATTTAACGGTGAAAAAATTCACTGCACTCCTAACTTCCGCCAAACAAAAATTATGCCAAGCACGCTCGCAACGTGTTCGTCCTGGTCGTGATGAAAAAATTATTACGGCCTGGAATGCGTTGCTAATAAAAGGTTTAGCGTTAGCGGGCATGCATTTTTCACAACCAAAATTTATTACACTAGCACAACAAACCATTGATTTTATTTATAAAAACTTATGGGTTAATCAGCGTTTATACGCCAATTATCAACAAGGCCAAGCGCGCAATCTAGCTTATTTAGATGACTACGCTTTTTTGTTAGATGCTTTATTAATTTCTTTACAAGCGCAGTGGCGCAGTAAAGACTTACAGTTTGCGATTGCACTAGCAGAAGATTTATTACTGCATTTTGAAGATAAAGCCGTCGGAGGATTTTTCTTCACTGCTAACGATCAAGAACCCTTAATTCAACGCCCTAAACCATTACAGGATGAGGCGATCCCTGCAGGTAATGGCATAGCTGCTTTAGCGTTATTACGTTTAGGTCATTTGCTGGGTGAAACTCGTTATTTACAAGCTGCGGAAAAAACTTTACGTATGGCGTGGGGCAGCTTGATTAATGCTCCTGCTAATCATTGCAGTTTGTTAGATGCTTTAGAAGAATATTTATATCCGCAAATAATTATTTTACGTGGTGCAGAAAAGTCACTGCCAAAATGGCGCGAATTGTGTCAAAAACATTATTCTTTGCAACGAACGGTGTATGCTATTCCGGAACAAGCAACAGAATTACCGGGTGTTTTAGCCCAACAAGCTGGCGAAAAAAATAAAGTACTGGCTTATGTCTGTAATGGACCACAATGCTTAGCGCCCATTGATAATTTAGCTAAGCTAGAAGAAATTTTAACTACATAAGGTTCTATATTCAGTGAATGGATATATATTAATTGAGAAAAATTATGACTATCAATATTCTGGTAAATGGCGCGCACGGTAAAATGGGGCAAGAAACAGTAAAAGCTGTACAGCAAGATCCTGCGCTCACGTTAGTTGGTCAAATTGGAAAAGCAGATGACCTGGTTGCCGCCATCAAAACTAGCAAAGCCCAAGTGGTGATAGATTTCACCACTCCCATGACGGTGTACGAAAACACTCTTAACATTTTAAACGCCCAAGCGAGGCCCGTGATTGGCACGACCGGACTTACTGCTGAGCAAATTAAGCAACTCCAAAAAATCTGTGAAGAAAAAAAATTAGGTGCCATTATTGCTCCGAATTTTTCGATCGCTGCTATTTTGATGATGCAGTTCGCGCAAAAAACTGCACGCTATTTTCCTGACGTCGAAATAATCGAACTACACCACCCCGGCAAATTAGACGCGCCGTCTGGCACTGCGTTAAAAACTGCGGAAATGATTGCGCAAGAAAATAAAATTTCCCCATTCATTCAACCGACTCGTGAACCTATTGCAGGCTCCCGCGGCGCATTAAGCCACGGCATTCCTATCCATGCTGTACGTTTACCCGGCATCGTCGCTAATCAAGAAGTTATTTTTGGTGGCATGGGCGAAACCTTGAAACTTTGCCACAGCACTATTAACCGCGAAGCGTTTATGCCGGGTGTCTTGCTATCTTGCAAAAAAGTAATGGCAATAAATAAACTAATTTATGGCTTGGAAAATTTGCTTTGATAAAAGCAAATAATTGCAGCCATTTTTGGACTCTTTCAGCTTATAGAATTGTACAGGAAAATTTTTTATCTGGTCCAGAATGAATTTTCTCTTCATTTGCTAAAGCATGCTTTGCCAGGTCAGCAATAAAATCAGGGACAACAGGCAATCCCGCATCTATTCTAACTCTTTCTTTGAAGTCCAATAATTTTCTTATGCCACCCGCTTCTAATACTTTGAGCGCCATACTAGCGCAACTATCAGTATCATCTGATTTACCAGTAGAAATTTGACTAACAGCACTAACAATTTTGCTCTCACCAAAAATAGCCCATTTTCTACTGGATAGCTCCAGATATTTTTTATTCATGGCATCGGTATCTAATTTTGAAAGCTTTATTACTACATCAGGCTCACTCTCTTCCTGTTTTAGATCATCTTCGTAAGTAAGCGATGCCGAGGTTCTCTGTTGAAAAAATTGACTTATTGCACCATCCGCAGCACCAGTAGGCCAAAAACTCATATAGTGTTCTGGCGTTTCTACTGAAGCATGGCCAACCCTTCCTTTTGCAAGATCCATTTTCCACACCCGTACAGTTACTGGCATTTTAATCTCCTATTTAACGATGAATTAATTATGACTTTAAGACATCTCTAAAAATTCGTTTCTATAGCCTCTCCCTTTGGAAAAGGGAGATTGAGAGGGATTTTCTTTTGAAAAACCAACAAAATTGTAGGAACTTTTCGAAAAATCCCTTTTAATCCCCCTTTTTCAAAGGGGGAAAAACAAAAAGGCGTGAATTAATAGAGGTGCCCTTTAAATCAACCTCAGATAGAAAGCAGATCAAATTATCTCACACTAAAACAGTCAACCTTATAGGTTTGCAACAAACGCGACACTCATTTTATTCAGCTTAAACAAATTATGCAAAATAACTAAAAATTCCTGTTTAGCAGGATAACATTATTACGTATAATCTTAGAGGTATTGCTATAAAATAAAATCAACTTATATTCAAACAAACGATATGTTTTATAACTTTTATTAAAGGATAATGAAATATGCACCCAGCTCAACATCCCAGAGGAACAGCTTATTACGTTAAAGCAATAGGAAGTGGTTTGTGGCAAGTTGCTTCCGGAACAGCCAAGTTGTTATGGCGGCAAATTGCCTGGGGTGGGAATTATATAGCTGAGTCATGGTATCAAGTACGTGAAAAAAGCAAAAAAACTGAAGAATTGAATGCTGACCTTACAAAAAAAATTGAAGCGTATAATAAGAAGATCACTGATCTTGACGATACGGTTAAGCGCAAAGTAACGGATCATCTTAATGGTCTTCATGCAGAAATATACCAATTAGAAACGACAATATCGAGGTTAAAAGACGAAGAACAACCTTTAAAGGAACAACTTAGTAGATTAGCAAGGCAAACTGGCGATTTAGAATCTGAAATCCGCCGTTTAAATTATACAAAAAAAGAATTGCAACTTGAAACCAACCATTTAAAAGACCTAAAAGATGATGAAGAAAATATAACGCGGAGAGTGCAAAATTTAAAAGAGGATGAACACAATATACGAAGTAAGGTTAGACAATTGCAGATCGATAAAAAGGATCTGGAAAAAACTATTCAATCTTTAAAAGATAAAATTGATCTGTTACGGGACAATTTAAGCGACTTGGAGAGAGAAGAACGCTCAAAACATGATGGTAAAGGAAAAAGTGATCCACATTTTAGGCCAACATTTGTTTTTAATCATTTTAGTAATCATTCAAGTTCCACCCCCGGCAGAAATACTAGTCAACGTTCAAGTAACGCCTTGGTTTCACATACCGCAGGAAGAGCTGGTGCTGGTGCTGGCGCAGCTGCTCTTATCTCATATGATCGTGACGAAGAAGCAGATGACAGAACAGTTATCCCCTATGGAGGTTCGGCGCAAAGACCATCCTTCTGATCGTTTCGCGAGATATGGTTTAAATTTAAATAATCCTTTGCGCGAAGATCCTGGTCTAATTAAAGAAAAAAAGGAAACCCTAATAAATTAATTACCAATGGGGGTCAAAAAATTTGTTACTAAAGATTAATATGCTGTGTTGCGATTAATTATGAAAAAATAAATCAAGATGCCATGTGGGATGGGTTATCTTGCACGCTTTTTAAATTAATCGCGCTCAAAAGGCGGACACACTTTCGCTTTGTCCGCCCTACATTACTTAATAAAAACTATCTTATTTTTCCATTGCTTCATTGTATTCGCCTTTGCATGCTAGCGAATTTAATTTAGCGCGTTTGTATAAAGCTTGTTGCGCAGCTTGCACATTTTCTGCTTTGCCGTGCCATGCTTTTAAGGCTGGATCTTGTAACGCGCGGCCGTAGGAGAATGTTAATTGCCAAGGTAAATGTTTGGTTTGGTTCATAGCATTTAAATGAGCGGTTGCTAAATCAGCGCTTTGGCCGCCTGACAAGAAATCGATGCTTGGTACTGCGCTTGGCACTGTGCGACGCAATACTTGTAACGTATTTTTCGCTACTGCCGCCACGTTGGCTTTGTTAGCGCACTCAGTGCCAGAAATCACCATGCTAGGTTTGAGCACCATGCATTCTAAAATAACGCGATGACGGTTTAACGCCTGGAAGACTAATTGTAACGTATGCTCGGTCGCAGCAGCACAACGTTCTAACGTGTGATTACCATCCATCAATAATTCTGGTTCAACGATAGGAACAATACCTTGGCTTTGGCAAATAGCGGCGTATTGCGCTAACCCTTCCGCATTGGCATGCACGGCTAAACAGCTGGGTTGTTGATCGGAAATATTAAGTACTGCACGCCATTTCGCAAAACGTGCGCCCATTTCTTTGTAGGAAACTAAACGTTCCGCTAAACCATCTAAACCTTGCGTGATTTTTTCATCTAAGCTGTTAGGTAAATTTGCTAAACCTTTATCTACTTTAATTCCGGGAACAATGCCTTGATCTGCTAACAGCTCTGGAAATAATTTACCGTTGTTAGCGCGTTGGCCTAGCGTTTCTTCAAATAAAATTACGCCGCTAATAAACTCATGCAGATTTGGTGTAGTAAATAGCATTTCGCGATAAGCGCGACGATTTTCGGGTGTTGATTCAGTTTGAATATTAGCAAAGCGTTTCGCGATGGTGCCATGGCTTTCGTCTGCAGCTAAAATTCCTTTGCCAGGGACAACGAGTTGCATGATTGTTGCTTCAAGTTCATGAATAGCCATGGATTTTCTCCTGAATAATATAAAATGGTATTGCTTCGCATTTTTTAATGAACCCTCACCCAAGCTTCACTTGGCGGCCTCTCCCGTTGGAGAGGCGAAGATCTGTGTTTTGAAGATCAAATCTTTACGTAAATACGTTTAAGGCCATTAACCTGCAGAGCTATTATAGTTAGTTTGTTGTAAACCAAACAAACCAAAGGCTATTGTAAAATAAAATTTGCTTTGGTATATGTTTTTTGAAAAATATTTTGCTTTCAGACAATTTAACGGTCACTTCCATGCAATCATCCTCTCAACCTTTTGGTCTAGCTATACACGGCGGCGCGGGCGCCATGAACAAAAACGAAATCACCCCCGACTTAGAACAGGCTTTTCATGCCGTTTTGAATGAAGCTTTACAAGCTGGCTATCACATCCTCAGCAACCACGGCAGCAGTTTAGATGCCGTGCAACAAGCGATTCTAGTCTTAGAAGATTCTCCTCTGTTTAACGCCGCCAAAGGCGCCGTATTCACTAGCGCGGGGGAAAATGAGCTGGATGCTGCCATCATGGACGGCCGAACCCTAAATGCCGGCATGATAGCTGGCGTCAAACACATCAAAAACCCAATTTTATTAGCACGCACCGTGATGGAAAAGTCCGACCACATCCTTTTAGTAGGCGCGGGCGCTGAAATTTTTGCCAAAGAAAATGGTTTCGAGCTCGTCTCCCCCGAATATTTTTATACTCAGCGCCAATGGGAAAAATTACAGCGTGCCAAACAGCGGGAACAATCCGGCGACAACAGCCCAATCTCAGAAGATGAAAAACACGGCACCGTGGGTGCAGTAGCCCTGGATCGATCAGGCAACTTAGCCGCTGGCACTTCCACCGGCGGCATGACCAACAAGCGGGTCGGGCGCGTCGGGGACTCCCCCATTATCGGCGCAGGAACTTACGCCAACAATCAAACATGTGCCGTTTCCGCCACCGGCCACGGCGAATACATCTTACGCCTGCTAGCCGCCCATGATATTTCCGCCCAGATGGCCTACCAAAATAAGTCGCTGCAAGAAGCGGCTAATCTAGTTGTGCACAACAAGCTTACTCAATTAGGGGGCACTGGCGGCATTATTGCTATTGATAAACTAGGCAATGTAACGATGCCCTTTAACACCGAAGGCATGTACCGTGGTTATATTTTAAACGGGAAACCAGTAACTGCCATTCATAAAGAATGATTTACGCAGATAGTTGCTATAAAATAGTTACACAGATAACCATAAACCATGCTAAGGATAACCATGAAAAAAATTATTTGTGTATGTTTAGCGACATTATTAAGTTCTACTGTTTATGCAGCTTCCATTGCTATTTGCCCAACTGTTCCAGTGGGGTTTGCCTGTTGCAAAGACCCCAAAAGCAAGCTTTTTTGGGTAAAACGCAATACCAGACGTGGACCCGACCCTTATTTTGTGTGCCAAGACGTGTATACCAAAGAAAATAAGGACTGCACTACAACAACACCATTGTTAGGGTTAAGTGGAAACTTACCAACAACTTGTGTTTTGAAAACCAATTAATGTAAATAAGCGTGAAATCTAGGGTTGCGCACTGACATTGCAATCATTATACTCCCTTAATATAGTATATTGAGATAGTTAGCGAGGCTTGTTATTGCGTGTCAAAATTGGTAATGCCTAAAGTACGCCCACAAGCGTTGCAACTGCTGGCACCACCTTTAGCCGCAATCGTAATTTTAGCTCTCTCTTTATTTGTAATAAATGGAACACAGGCCGGGTATTCTGCCCTCTTGGGCGGCGCTACCTGGATACTGCCGAACCTTTATTTTACCCACAAGGTATTTATAATAAGGCCCGCAAAGGAATTAATTGCGGCTTTTTATCGCGCGGAAGTAATTAAACTGCTCTTAAGCGGCTTACTTTTCGTGCTAGTAATAAAATACTTACCAGTAACTGCTTTACTGGTTTTGCTAGCTTACCTGCTAGCACAAATCGTTTTTTGGTTAACCATTTTGTTTTATCTTGGGCTGAAAGTCAGGTGATCGCGCAATGAATATTAAATCTCCACCCAATGCCGCAGAATATGTTCAGCACCACCTAGAACATTTGCCATTAAATTTAAGCAATTTTACTTTTACCCAAAATGGCTTTTGGACTCTGAACCTAGACACCTTAAGCGTTTCACTCGTCCTGGGTATCCTATTTTTAATGATTTTTCGCTCTGTCGCCAAGCATGCTGTAACAGGCGTGCCTGGCAAACTACAAAACTTTATTGAGATTATCGTAGAGTTCGTGGATAAAACCGTTAAAGAATCTTTTCACGGCAGCAACAAGCTCATCGCACCCTTAGCATTAACCATTTTTGTCTGGGTTTTCCTGATGAACTTCATGGATTTGTTGCCGGTAGACCTGCTGCCCTCTACACTTTCCTGGTTTGGTTTGCCGTATTTTCGGTCGGTCCCTACCGCCGATCCGAATGCTACCTTTGGTATGTCGATTGCCGTATTTTTCCTAATCATCTACTATAACTTTAAAATTAAAGGTAGCAGTTTAGGTAAAGAGGTATTAACCTCGCCCTTTGGACCCTATTTATTTCCTTTGAACGTCGGATTTCGCGCATTGGAAGAAATTGTGCGTCCGATTTCACTATCTTTACGACTTTTTGGTAACCTGTTCGCCGGCGAATTAATTTTTATTCTCGTGGGACTGCTCCCATGGTGGATACAATGGACCGTCGGTGGCGTCTGGGCAATTTTTCATATTTTGATTATTCTAATCCAGGCTTTTATTTTCATGATGTTAACTATTGTTTATTTGAGCATGGCACATGAATCACACTCACACTAACTACAACTACTTATGAGGGGAAAATAATGGATATAGCACCACTAATTGCTAGCGTACAAGGCCTTACCGCTGTTGCTGCTGCTTTGCTGATCGGCTTAGCTGCATTAGGAACTGCGATTGGTTTCGGGGTGTTAGGAGGTAAATTTTTAGAAGGGGTTGCTCGCCAACCAGAATTAACACCTATGTTAATGATTCGTATGTTCTTAATGGCTGGTTTGGTCGACGCTTTCGCCGCTATCGCGATTGTAATGGGCCTTTACTTAATTTTTGCACACAACCCATTCGTGGATCCTGTGATCAAAGCAGCTGCTGCTGTTACTAAAACCGTTAGCTAATTACGAGAGAATGTTCTATGGAGATTAATGCTACTTTACTTGGCCAAATGATCACTTTTGCGGTGTTCATTTGGTTCACCATGAAATTCATTTGGCCGCATATTTTAAAAGCTATGCAAGAGCGTGAACAACGCATTGCCGACGGTTTAAATGCTGCAGAGCGTGGCCATCATGAGTTAGAACTTGCCCAACACAAAGCGAGTGAACAATTGCGTGATGCCAAAATTCACGCGGCTGAAATTCTGGAACAAGCTAGTAAACGCGCTAATCAAATCGTAGAAGAAGCAAAAGAACGTGCGCGCGAAGAAGGTGAACGTATTTTAACAATTGCGCGCAGCGATATTGATCAAGAAATGCAAACTGCTAGACAAAAGCTAATGACCGAAATTGCGGATTTAGCAATTGCCAGCACCGAAAAAATATTGGGACGCACGATCGACGCTGGTGTGCAGCATGATCTTGTGGATAAGCTGATCACTGAGATTTAACGAGGTTTAAGCTTGTCAATTCAAACTACTATTGCTCGTCCTTATGCCAAAGCTGCTTTCGCCTTAGCGTGCGAACATCATGATATTGCAGCCTGGACTACCTTCTTGCAAACAGCAGCGTGGGTAGTGCAACAACCTAAGGTAAAGCGCTATTTGCTAAACCCGCGCCGTAGCGCGACCCAACGTTACGAATGGTTACTCACTATGTGTGAGCCTATTGCCGTAGCAAGCGGACGTAATTTTTTAAAATTATTGGCAGACAAAAATCGTTTAATGTTATTGCCAGAAATTGCTGAACTGTTTGAAACCTATCGCATCGAACAAGAAAAAATTGTTATTGCGCAAGTAACTTCTGCCTATCCATTAACTACTGCAGAAGAACAACGTTTAACAGCAGCACTTAAAATCAAACTACAACGCGAAGTTACTCTGAAAACTGCGTTAGATAAAAATATTCTGGGTGGAATTATTATTCGTGCCGGCGATCTGGTTATCGACAGTTCGGTGCGCAGTAAATTAACCCGTTTAGAAACTGAATTAACAAATTAATCGCATCGAGGTAAGCACTATGCAACTAGCGGCAACAGAAATCAGCGAACTTATTAAGCAACGTATCGAGAAATTCGATAGCGGCGCTGAAACTCGCACCGAAGGGACTATCGTCAGCGTAAAAGACGGCATTGTGCGCATTTATGGTCTTGGCGATGTGATGTTAGGTGAAATGATTGAATTGCCTGGCAACAGCTACGGTTTAGCGTTGAACTTAGAGCGTGATTCGGTAGGTGCCGTCGTCTTAGGCCCTTACGATCATTTATCCGAAGGTCAAACAGTTAAATGTACTGGACGTATTTTAGAAGTACCTGTTGGCGAAGCGATGTTAGGTCGTGTGGTAAATGCTCTCGGTCAACCCATTGATGGTAAAGGTGCGATTGCTGCAACCACTACCCTGCCAGTCGAAAAAGTTGCTCCAGGTGTTATCTGGCGTCAATCTGTTAGCCAACCTTTACAAACAGGCTTAAAAGCCATTGATACCATGGTGCCAATTGGTCGCGGTCAACGCGAATTAATTATCGGTGACCGTCAAACCGGTAAAACAGCGGTTGCAATCGACGCTATCATTAATCAACGTCATACAGGTGTGAAATGTATTTATGTCGCAGTGGGTCAAAAAGCCTCTTCCATTGCAGCAGTTGTTACTAAATTAGAAGAACACGGCGCGATGGCGCACACGATTGTAGTAGCAGCTTCTGCTGCTGAATCAGCTGCGCTGCAATTTGTTGCGCCTTATGCTGGTTGCGCTATGGGCGAATATTTCCGTGATAAGGGTGAAGATGCTCTTATTATTTATGATGATTTAACCAAACATGCTTGGGCTTACCGTCAAATTTCCTTGTTGTTACGCCGTCCGCCAGGTCGTGAAGCTTATCCTGGTGATGTGTTTTATTTACACTCACGTTTGTTAGAGCGTGCGGCGCGCGTAAATGCCAAATACGTAGAAAAAGCTACCAAAGGCCGCGTAACAGGTCGCACTGGTTCGTTAACCGCATTGCCAATCATTGAAACACAAGCAGGTGACGTCTCAGCTTTCGTACCAACCAACGTTATTTCTATTACCGACGGTCAGATCTTTTTGGAAACTGATTTATTCAATGCCGGTATTCGTCCTGCTATTAACGCGGGTCTATCCGTTTCACGGGTGGGTGGTGCTGCGCAAACTAAAATCATGAAAAAATTGGTCGGTGGTTTACGTTTAGGCTTAGCGCAATATCGCGAATTAGCTGCTTTCTCACAATTCATGTCAGATCTGGATGAAGCAACCCGCAAACAATTAGAACGTGGCCAACGTGCTACCGAAGTGTTAAAGCAAAAACAATATTCGCCAATGAGTGTTGCGGAAATTGCCGTTAGCTTGTTTGCATTAGAACGTGGTTATTTAGATGATATCGAGCTCAAGAAAATCGTGATGTTTGAACAAGAATTATTGGCGTTCATGCGCGCTAATTATGCTGATTTCTTAGCGAAGGTTAATCAAACATGTGAATACAATGACGAAGTAGCTACCGAACTAGCTGCTGCCATTGAAAAATTTAAATCTACTCATACTTGGTAATTGTTAATGGCTAGCGCAAAAGAGATCAACACCAAAATTCGCAGCATCAAAAACACGCAGAAAATTACGCGTGCGATGGAAATGGTGGCTGCTAGCAAAATGCGTAAAGCACAAGACCGCATGGTAGTGTCACGTCCTTATGCTAATAAAATTCGCCAAGTGATCCGCCACGTTGCTAGTAGTCATACTGAATACCATCATCCGTATTTAAACGTGCGTGAAGTAAAACGTGCTGGTTTCATGATCGTTACTTCTGATCGCGGTTTATGTGGCGGCCTTAATGCCAACATATTAAAAACTGCGTTAACGTCCATGAAAGAATTTTCCGAACGCAACATAGAGCTCGATTTATGCTTAATCGGTAACAAAGCAGAAAGCTTTTTTAACCGCGTGGGCGGTAATGTGGTAGCACAAGCCGATCATTTAGGCGATGCTCCCAAAGTAACGGATTTAATTGGTATCGTGAAAGTGATGCTAAATGCTTACGATGCCGGCACGCTAGATAGTTTGTTTATCGTGCACAACGAATTTGTCAGCACGATGACGCAAAAACCAAAAGTTTTGCAGTTATTACCTATCGTGGCTGCTGAAGAAAAAGAATTAGCGCACTACTGGGATTACATTTACGAACCAGCAGCGAAAGAATTGCTTGATATGTTGTTAACCCGTTATGTTGAATCACAAGTGTATCAAGCGGTAGTAGAAAATATTGCCTGCGAACAAGCGGCGCGGATGGTGGCGATGAAAAATGCTACTGAAAACGCAGGGGAATTAATTACTACGTTACAATTAGCTTATAACAAAGCACGGCAAGCCGCGATTACGCAAGAATTAGCAGAAATCGTTGCCGGGGCTGATGCAGTTTAGTTTTTTGTAGCTATTCATACCTCCAAGCTAATCGGAGGGTTCCTTCTCCCCTTGCGGGGTGAGGAGGAAAGAGAAAAAGCGAAGCTTTTTCCCGACGAACGCCCACACAAGGATGTGTGGGCCGGGGCTTGCAAGCGCAAGAGGTGCCGAAAACAGATGAAGGGTTTTATATTCGAATTTAATTTAAGAGAGATATTGCTATGACTACTGGAACAATCGTCGAAATTATCGGGGCTGTTATCGATGTGGAATTTCCCCGTGACAAAGTGCCAAAAATCTATGACGCACTGACTGTTACAAATCCCAATTTAGTTCTGGAAGTTCAACAACAAATGGGTGACGGCGTGGTGCGCACAGTTGCTATGGGCAGCACCGATGGTTTACGCCGCGGTACCAAAGTAGAAAATACCGGCAATCCTATCAGCGTTCCGGTGGGCAAACCTACGTTAGGACGCATCATGGATGTGCTAGGCCATCCTATTGATGAACAAGGCGATATCGAATCCGAAATTATGATGCCCATTCATCGCAGCGCTCCTACATTTGCCGAACAAGCCGCCAGCGATCAACTGTTAGAAACCGGGATCAAAGTAATTGACTTGCTCTGTCCTTTTGCGAAAGGTGGTAAAGTTGGTTTATTCGGGGGTGCCGGCGTAGGTAAAACCGTTAACATGATGGAATTAATTCGTAATATTGCGGTTGAACACAGTGGTTATTCCGTATTTGCTGGTGTGGGTGAACGTACTCGTGAAGGGAACGACTTCTATTACGAAATGAAAGAATCCAATGTATTAGATAAAGTTTCTCTCGTGTACGGTCAGATGAATGAGCCACCTGGCAGCCGTTTACGCGTCGCATTAACCGGTTTAACAGTAGCAGAACATTTCCGTGACGAAGGTCGTGACGTTTTATTATTCATTGATAATATTTTCCGTTATACCCTAGCCGGTGTGGAAGTTTCCGCGTTATTAGGCCGTATGCCTTCGGCCGTAGGTTATCAACCAACCTTGGCTGCTGAAATGGGTGCTTTACAAGAACGCATCACTTCTACTAAGACGGGTTCTATTACTTCTATTCAAGCAGTATACGTACCAGCCGATGACTTAACCGATCCATCACCAGCTACCACGTTTGCGCATTTAGATGCCACGGTAGTGTTGTCACGGCAAATTGCTGAGTTAGGAATTTACCCTGCCATCGATCCGCTGGATTCTACTAGCCGTCAATTAGATCCACTCATCGTAGGGCAAGAACATTACGACGTAGCCCAAGCAGTGCAAAACACATTGCAACGCTACAAAGAATTGAAAGATATTATTGCCATTTTAGGGATGGATGAATTATCAGAAAGCGATAAATTAGCAGTAACCCGTGCGCGTAAAATTCAACGATTCTTGTCACAGCCATTCTTCGTGGCAGAAGTGTTCACCGGCGCACCGGGTAAATACGTGCCATTAAAAGAAACGATTCGTGGCTTTAGCGCAATTATCAAAGGTGAATTCGATCATTTACCTGAACAAGCGTTTTACATGGTCGGTAGTATTGACGAGGCCATTGCTAAGGCAAAATCACTATGAGCATGAAAATTCACGTCGATATCGTTAGCGCAGAAGCCCAGATTTTTTCTGGCAACGTCGATTATGTCGTTGCGATGGGCGCCCTAGGTGAGTTGGGTATTTATGCTCGCCACTCGCCGTTGTTAACGTTTTTAAAACCGGGTCCTATTCGCGTGGTAAAAGATCCTGGCGATGAAGATATTTTTTATATTTCCGGCGGCGTGTTAGAAGTGCAACCCCATGTCATCACTATTTTAGCTGACACCGTTGTTCGCGCCAGCGACCTAGATGAAGCCGCCGCTCTAGAAGCCAAAGAACGTGCAGAACAAGCCCTACAAAATCGCAACGCCGAATTAGATTATGCGAAAGCCACTTCCGATCTCGCACAAGCCATGGCGCAGTTGCAATCTATCTATAAACTGAAAAAACAACTAAAGATTGAGCATTAGTCCCATGGACCTCCCCCTCACTAAAAGGGGGAAAGGCAAATCCCACTTTTATTGACCGGGACTGGTGCCTCCGTAATTAGATAGAGCTAATCTTTTCTTTAGTGTAAAATTCACTTTTAAAACTGGAATTTTACACTAAAATTATGTTTAAAAGACTAATTACCTCTACTTTGACTCAAAATGCCCAGCAATTTCCGGCTACGTTGTTAACGGGGCCCCGGCAAAGTGGTAAAACCACCTTGTTAAAATCATTGTTTCCTCAATACGGATACGCAAATTTAGAGTCGCCAGACACCTTATTACGACTCCAAGGGGACCCTCGTGGTTTTTTATTCGCTAATAAACAGGGTTGGATTATTGATGAGGCCCAACAGTTCCCCCAGCTTTTTTCTTACCTACAAGAATGTTTAGATGAACCTCATCGGCAATATCCATTTATTCTTTCTGGATCACAAAATTTCTTGTTGAATGAACAAATTAGCCAAACATTGGCAGGACGTGTGGCGGTGCTAGAGCTGCTGCCATTAAGTTATGCTGAATATTTAACTAATCCAGATGTTAAACCTTTACCCTTGTGGCAATTTTTATATCAAGGATCTTATCCCCGTCCCTATCAAGAGCATTTAGATGTAACGATTTGGTACAATAGCTATATTCGTACTTATTTAGAAAGAGATGTACGCACACTAATTAATGTTCGTGATTTAACAAAGTTTCAATTATTTTTAAAACTATGTGCTGGTCGTCATGGGCAACTCTTGAATTTAAGCAGTCTTGCTCAAGATTGCGGTATTTCACAAACAACAGCCACAGAATGGTTAAGTGTTTTAGAAAACAGTTACATTATCTATCGTTTATCTCCGCATTATAAAAATTTTAATAAACGCTTAGTAAAAACTAACAAATTATATTTTTATGACACAGCCATTGTTAGTCACCTACTGGGGATAGAATCTCCAGATCATTTGCAAATACATGCGCAGCGCGGATTTATTTTTGAAGGATTTGTTTTAACAGAAATAATTAAATTCTATCTTGCTCAAGGAAAAAAAGCACCTATATATTTTTGGCGCGATCAAACGGGTACGGAAATAGATGTTATTTTAGAAAAAGGCGAAGAGTTAATCGCAATTGAATTAAAATCTACCGCCACGTTTACAGTAGATCTCCTAACTGAAATCCGTCGCTGGCGAAAAATTGCGGGTAACGGCGTAAAAAAAGCGATCATCATTTACGGAGGAACTGAATCTTTTGAATACGATGGTTTTAGTATTGTTTCTTGGGATAAATGCGCGGAATTTTTGACGCATATTTAATTATTCTTAATTAAGGCATTTAAAAATATCGTTTGTCTCTTATACTGACACGCTCTTGACGTAATTTTATAACGCCAATGGAAAAGTACAGCAAAATTCACTGCCCTTACCTACTTCACTGGTGATATTTAACTGACCTTTGTGGCGCATTAAGGCGTGTTTGACGATGGCTAAACCTAAACCAGTACCGCCGGTTTGGCGGGAACGATCTTCGGCGACACGGTAAAAGCGCTCGGTTAATCTGGGGATGTGTTCTGCTGCAATACCAATGCCCGAATCGACCACTGAAAAATAAGCGAGATTTTTAACGCGATACCATTTAATTTCGATGCTGCCTTGGGCTGGCGTGTAATGAACCGCGTTGAAAATTAAATTAGAAAAAATACTGCGTAATTCACTTTCTACTCCGTAGATTTCTAAATTCTCATCGATGTTAAGTTTAATTGCGTGTTGACGATCACCACTTAACATTTGCGCATCTTTGGCTAAACCGTGTAACAAATGTGGCACGGGAATTTTTTGCAGTTTTTCATTTTCTAATAAAGCACTATCTAAACGCGATAATAATAATAAATCTTCTACCAAACGCTCCATGCGTAAACTTTGTTGATAAATTTGCGTAAGAATTTTTTTAGGTTCTGGAAGATTAGCTAAATCTTCATTCAACAAAATTTCTAAATAGCCATGAATAACGGTTAAAGGGGTTCTTAATTCATGCGAAACATTTGCCACGAAATCTTGTCGCATCCGCTCTAAGCGATTAACGCGATGTATCAATCCTTGAATAGTTTCAGTTTTAGTATTTTTGCTTGGCATAATTAGGTCACGAATTTATAACCCGTCCCACGTACGGTTTGCACGGGATTGACATCACCGTATTGCGTTAATACTTGCCGTAAGCGACGAATTTGTACGTCAACCGTGCGCTCGTCTACATAGACATCTGCGCCCCACACGCGTGTTAATAATTGATCGCGTGTATACACATGATTAGGATGCGTCATTAAAAAATGTAGCAGACGATATTCTAATGGGCTCAACTCAATCACTTTACCGTGTAAAGTCACCGCTTGTGTTGCGACATTTAACAACAAACCATTAAATTCAACAGTATCTTCAGTAGAAACTAATGGACCACGTCGCAATACCGTTTTGATACGTGCAATTAACTCACGCGGAGAAAAAGGCTTAGTGACATAATCATCGGCACCTACTTCTAAGCCTTTTACTTTACTGTCTTCTTCGGCTTTGGCGGTAAGAATAATAATGGGAATATCTTTTAAACTCGCATTGCGTTTTAATTGCTTCGCGTATTCAATGCCAGTTAAACCAGGTAACATCCAATCTAGTAAAATTAAATTTGGGATGGTTTCCGCCAAACGCAACTCTGCTTGCGCGGTGTTTTCCGCCTCTAAAACCTTAAATTGCGCTAATTCTAACGCTAAGCGAATCATCTCGCGGATAGGTGCTTCATCTTCGACGACTAAAATTGTAGGCTGCATAGTGTACTTAATTTGGCCATTAACATAACTAGAAACTATCATGTTATGACAACTTTGCCTATAATCTTCGCTAATTTGTAACTTATATTCACATCCACATCCCCTAAGCAGACGTGTTAGCCGAAACCTTAGCGAAGGTTAATGAGGGGTATTTTTGAGGAACTGGTATGTCGCTCAATATCATTATTCTTGCTGCTGGCCAGGGCAAACGCATGTGTTCGAAACTGCCTAAAGTTCTGCATACTTTAGCCGGAAAGCCTTTGCTGCAACGCGTGGTTGAAACTGCCGCACAACTGCATCCTACTGCTATTTATGTGGTCTATGGTCATCAGGGCGAACAAGTAAGAACGGCTTGTCAGAAATTGCCGGTACAGTGGGTAGAACAAACCGCGCAATTAGGAACAGGTCACGCCGTTGCGCAAGTTTTACCGTTACTTAACGATTGCGATCAAGCTTTAATCCTAGTGGGCGATACTCCATTAATTACCGCTGAAACCTTACAAAAATTAATTGCTGCAACACCCGCTAACACGGTCGGTTTAGTAACGGCGATATTAGCTAATCCTACTGGCTTAGGCCGAGTGTTACGCAATGCTGACCAAAAAATTTTAGGTATCGTCGAAGAAAAAGATGCTTCCGAAACACAACGGCAAATCAAAGAAATTAATACCGGCATTATTTTGGCACCGGTGCAACACTTACGTCGTTGGCTTGCGCAAGTAAAAAATAATAATGCGCAAGGTGAATATTATTTGCCGGATATTATCAGCATGGCCGTGCAAGAAGGTATTAGCATTACCACCTTTACAGCAACATCGAGTTATGAGGTGCAAGGGATTAATGATCGGGCGCAACTTGCCGAATTAGAGCGTTATCATCAACGCAATGTGGCGCAACAGCTTATGTTAAAAGGGGTAACGCTGTTAGACCCGCAACGCTTTGATTTACGCGGCGATCTCGAAATTGCTGCAGATGTCACGATTGATGTGAATGTCATTATCGAAGGTAAAGTTTCCATTGGCGCCAATAGTTATATCGGCCCGCATTCGGTATTACGTAACGTTATTATTGGTGACAACGTGACTATTAATTCGCATTGCGTAATGGAAGATAGTGAAATTGGCGCCGGCTGTATCGTAGGTCCTTTTGCGCGTCTGCGTCCTGGCGCGCAATTAGCTGCTGGTGCACACATTGGTAATTTTGTTGAAGTAAAAAAATCTAGCATAGGTGCGGGTAGTAAAATTAATCACTTGAGCTATATCGGCGATGCGACGATTGGACAAGACGTTAACATTGGCGCTGGCACTATCACATGTAATTACGACGGCGTTAACAAACATCAAACCATTATTGGTGATAATGTACATATCGGATCCGATACTCAGCTTATTGCACCGGTTAGTGTAGGCGCAGGCGCCACGGTGGCCGCTGGCTCTACTGTAGCAAAAGATGTGCCCGCGGGTGCTCTAACCCTTACTCATAAGTTAGAACAGCGCATTGTCAAAGACTGGCGAAGACCGGAAAAAATCCAAAAGTGAGCCTCAAAGTAGAGCAAACTCACCAAAGTAGCATTTTTTTAACATAGGGGATTAGCCGTATTTTTTACGGCGTAATCAACCAAATCAAACCTTCCTTAAATTTTTTATATGGATGGATTGATTCGGTGGATTACGGCAAAAAGCATGCCTAATCCAGTACCCTACGTTACCATCGAGTTATTTTGATGAGTTTGTCCTGACTTCAAGGACGCCGCGCTGGACATTCTCCAGCAAGTTTAGCTTCATGGGCTGCATCAGCTTCCGCAGCTACACGCTCTAAGTCTGCAGGCGTGCGGGCTGCTCGCCATTGTTCTGCGGTGGGAGAAGGAGGCCTATTCATAGGCGCAGACGCTACGGCCTGGTTATTATTTTTAGCTTCAGGCGTAGGACGTCCTACGGTATTAGGTACTTTAATGGAATCTGGATCGACATAATTAGCAGCAGCTCTTTCATTCATTTTGTCGATAACTTTTGCTGCGCCCGATAGCCCACCCTCAAGACCGTCATATGCCCCGTGAAGAGTGTAATAAACCATGGCAAAAGGGGAACTAAGCACCATAGCAAGGAAAGACAAAACTTGTTTAAAACTACCCGGTTCTGGGTTGCCGAACGCATCCTCCATGACCTTCGTATAGGTATTAAGGGCTGCGAAAGCACCCTTAGCGGCGCCAACTGGCAGGCCAAGCGTGTGATCAGTAAATGCAGCTGCCAACTCACCACCTTTTTCACTGTCGACTAAACCAAACACCAATCCAAGGGCCCAAGCTAATGGCGTCGCAACGACTCGTGCGCCCGCGTATTCGAAGCCCTCTACATCCTCAAGCCGCTTCTTAATAGCGCTAGTGGCAACACCCGCGCCACGATACGCTCCAATAGCTCCCCAAGCGGATCCTCTACCAACTCCCCAATCGCCCATACTTTTTACTCCCCCTACACAATTCTCATGTGAAGATAAAATAATCCTATTAATCCATAGTAGCATTTAATCCTTAAAACTTCCTTAAAGGCATCTCTAAAAGGCATCTCTAAAAATTCGTTTCTATAGCCTCTCCCTTTGAAAAAGGGAGATTGAGAGGGATTTTCTTTTGAAAAACCAACAAAATTGTAGGAACTTTTCGAAAAATTCCCCTTAATCCCCCTTTTTCAAAGGGGAAAAACAAAAAGGCGTGAATTAATAGAGGTGTCCTTAACAGGGGTTTTACTTGTTATACTGCGGGAGAACAAAAAATAACTCGGCGTCGTCATCCTCGTACGAAGGCCGTCCATCAATATAGTTAGGATTCCGAAAGTATCACGGCCGAAGATACGGGGATCCAGGTTTGCGGTGCCAGTAAGCAAATTTATTGACCTGGATCCCCGTGTCTGCGGTCGCGCTAGTTTAGCTATTCTATTATTTTCAACGGGCGACTTACGCACGAGGATGACGGATGCTCTATTTTTAGTAGACGTACTGGATTGGGCAGCACTACCAACATCTTTTCAACAAGAAATTCAACGAAATTATCTCGTTATTCAGAGCCCTCTGCCAAATAAATCTTCATAAATTAATACTTTCTTAAGCTTTTTTCGTTATATTTTCTAACAGAGAATTCAATTTGATTGGGAGTAAAGATGCCTTTTACTGAAAAGTTCCTAGAAGACCTTATGAATGAAGGGTCGGATGACGATTTTGATAAAAAAATAAAAAACTTGAAATACGATATATACGAGTATTATTGGCAAGCTTTGATGTTTTTAGTAGCAAAACCACCTCACCCTCGTCAAAATAAATTAATTGCCTTGATAATCAGAAAATATCCGGGAATAGTCAAAATTGTGCGGGACGTTATAAATCAGGATATAAACTACATTAACCGGACGTTAGATTCATTACACTCAAAAAATGCTACTCACAAAGATTTCATAGCGCCTTTATTCAGCGAAGCGGTTAAGATAGGTAACACTGTCGCCGCTCAAGTACAGACTTGCTTAGTAGGCTACGAACACCATGGAAATATAACTTCAGGACACGCTCTAAGAACCACCATCAACTCATTCCAAAATGTTGCCACAACTCTTGTTAATAATTTACCTATACCTGATGGCGCACCCTTTAATCAAGAACCTTTTCAACAACCGCTTACCAATTTTCACATCGCAGTAAATCGATTACATAACATTAGTTTAGCATTACGCATTCATGCCAATTTAGAATTATGTAGGATTTATTGTAATCCCGAGTTTTCCACACCCAGACCTGATCTTGCCTTGAAGCATGTATTAGCTATTCTTGAGCTTCCCTCTTTAACAAATGATATTCATCTAATTCTGGTTGCTGAATTAAATAATTTAAAAAAATTAGTTGCTAGCAATAAAAAATTACTCTGCGACACTAATATTGCGCTAGGTAAATTACATCTAGCTTTGGCAAATCAATACGCTCTACCAGAAGCAGCAGAAACAAGATTAGCGCACTTAGTTTTAGCTAAGAACGTTTACAAAGTTCCGCCGAAAGACGAAAAAGAAACAAAAGAAACAAAAGAAACAAAAGAAACAAAAAATGAGTCTAACGCCGATCCCCTTTATCTAATTTATTTTGAGGCTAGATTTTTAGAAATAAAAACGCTAGTTGCGAAAAAAGATACATTAACTCCAGAACATCTAGCTTTTTTAGAAGCCGCTACTGATCATGGCGATTTACCCTCTTGTTCATTACTGATAGGCTTATACGAAAAAACCGAAAATTATTTGGGCTTAGCAAAATTATACGCTCGTTCCATCTTGATCTGCTTAACCAGCAAGAACGGTGACAATCGCCCTATCGCGCTTAAAAATTTTCGTTTACTCTTATCAATGCTAAATCGTCCTGAAGTTGCTAACCATTCTGATAAAAAAGCAATCACTGACTGCTTTAAGAATTTAATGCCATTTGTGTTGTCGGTACGTGGATTTCTATATGCATTTTGGATTGGAGAAAGAAAAAATCATCTAATAAAAAAGGAGGGGGCTACATTTAAGCGAAATATAACGGATACAGACATAATTACACTAAAAATTATTGGTGAATATTTATTACTAGAATCAACGCATTTTCATTTAGCGATAACTTTTAATGCCAATTTTCTTAATGTAGTAAAATTTAAACCGTTAGCGACTGGTCTCCTTCATGCATTTAATTTATTTAATCAACGTCCTGACGTTCCTCCATTTTATAAAGAAAAAGCATTAAAAATTTGTCAAGACTATGATCTTTACTCGCGAAAGAAAGAAATAATTTTCAGCAAGGAACATCTTAATAAAGAAACACAACAAGCATGGCAAAAATTTGACGCTGCCAGTTTACCCATTTATGCCGGTATTATAGCCCAGCAAATTATAATTGCACATCACAAAGCAGGCAATCCTCGTCGTGCCTTGTATGCCATTATGAAATTTTACGCTAAATTCCCTCATTTTCCCAATATGGCACATCAAATTAAGATTAATCTTTTTGAAGAGATAATTAACGATGTAGCAAAAAAATATCCCCATTTAAAGACATTATTAGATGAATTCATAACATGGCGTATTGCAAAATCTGATTTACAAGAAACTCAGTTTAATGCAGATGATAAATTTCCTGCCGATAACATTCAGCAAAGAGTTCCTGAAGTTTGGATTTTCATGTACCTCCAATGGAAAAATGTTCACAAAGACAATGTAAAACATATAACGGAAGCTATGCAAAATCATGGCTATGGACCAGACGATGCGCAGATAGCTAAATGGAAAGTACAAGCGGCAGCAGCATTAGCGGAAGATAAATTGGCATTCATGACTACAACTAAAAAATTGGCGGATGAAAAAGTTGTGGCGGTAGCTGCTCGTACTACAAAAACGAAGGAAGCCTCCGCAGCTACTCCTGTTGGCGTTGCACTAGTTGCACCAGGAACTGCGTTACAAGCGTCATCCGGCGGAGTTGAAACAAAAGGTAATGGGAAAGGAGATTCGAAAAGAGAACAACAAAATGCTACTCAAGCATTCGATGATGGTTCTTTTGCTGATCTTCCTGGAGCACAAGTAAGTGCACACCAACGAAAATCTTCAGGCAAAGCTGTTTCTACATTTTTTACACTAGCATTTCCTGCAACTAACGGTAGCGGTGCGCCACCAACCGTCGCTGCTACCGCAGCACAAAGTGCTGCTGGTGCCAGTGGTGCACCAACGGATACACTCGATTTAGATGACATGACAAAAAACCCATTATTTTCAGATCCGGAAGCAGCAGATCTCTCTGCATCCTTTCTAGGACTTAAAAATACGTAAATACAGACAAATCACTTCACCAAATACGCATCTAAAATCTCCCGCGCCATGCTGGCGGCGGGGGTGATGCTATTTTGTAGCATGATGGCAATGGCGATTTGCGGATGATCCACGGGTGCAAAGGCAATGAACAAGGAATTATCGCGTAATTTTTCGGGCAACATTGCCGCTTTGTCTGTTTGATTTTTCTTTAAACTAAATACTTGCGCAGTACCGGTTTTACCAGCGAGGGTGTATGGCGTGTTATGAAAATAACGATAAGCCGTTCCGCCAGGAGCATGTATAACATTTTCCATGGCACCAATAACCAATTTCCAATTAGCTGCATCCGTAGTAATAGGCGGCAAGATTGTGGGTGTCAAAGGCACCATTGCGCCGCCAGCAACTTGTTTTTTCAATAATACATGCGGCTGAATACGTTCACCGCGCATGGCCATGGTAGCAACCGCTGCCGCTAACTGCATCGGCGTTACTAACATATAACCTTGGCCAATTCCTGTAATTAATGTTTCACCGGGATACCAAGGTTTATGTTGCACGCGTTCTTTCCACTCTGGTGATGGCACTAAACCACTGGCTTCGTCGGTTAAATCAACACCGGTAGTTTGACCAAAACCAAATTTATTTAATGCTTGATCCAAATGCTCAATCCCTATTTTTGCTGCTAAATTAAAAAAATAGGTATCACACGAAACTTGAATTGCGCGCGCTAAATTTACCGATCCATGTCCTGTGCGTACATCGTCGTGAAACACGTGGCTGCTATTTTTTAATTTATACCAACCTGGATCATAAATTGTGTAATCCGGAGTAACCGCATTGGTAGCAAGCCCTTCTAATGCAATAAAAGGCTTGACCGTCGATCCTGGCGGATATTTTCCATATAACGCCCGATTGTACAGGGGTTGATTAGGCGCGGTGGCTAATTCTTTATAATCCTTTTTGCTAATGCCAGTAACAAATAAATTGGGATCAAAACTAGGATTACTGACAAACGCTAACACTTCACCGCTTTGTGGATTAATTGCCACAACGGCTCCGCGTTGCGCACCCAGGATTTTTTCTATCGTTAATTGTAATTTACTATCTAACGTTAAATATAAATTATTACCGGGAATCGGTGGCGTATAATTAGCAATGCGAATTACTTTACCCGTGGCATCGGTTTCTGCTTGTTGATACCCCACCGTGCCGTGCAACAGTGTTTCATAGGATTTTTCAACACCGGTTTTACCAATAAAATTAGTCGCGCTGTAATTACTTAAATCAACTTGTGCTAATTCTTTCGCATTAATGCGACCGACATATCCGACAATTTGCGCAAACGCCGGACCTTGCGGATAGGAACGAATCATTTGCGCTTGAATCGATACGCCTGGAAAACGATATTGCTCCACAGAAAACCGTGCAACTTCTTCTTCCGTTAATTTGCCATGTAGTACCAATGGAGCGAAACGCCGCTGCAAAGTTAACTGGCGGTTAAATTGTTGGATGTCATCGACACTGATTGGAATAATTTTTTGTAATTCTACCAACGTGCTTTTTAAATCAGGCACGCGATTAGGGGTTACTAATAAATTAAATACTGCATGATTTTCAGCGAGTAACACGCCATTCCGATCATAAATCAAACCACGATTCGGGTCCGCTGGTAATAAATTCAGCAAATTTTGCCGCGCTAACGTGGTGTAAGTATGATGCTGATAAATCTGCAAGTACGCTAAGCGTACCAACAACACCACTGCCAATAGAACAATACCTATACCAACCACCCAAATACGCTGGCTAAACAGCTGACGCTCCAGGTGTGGATCTTTAATCGTAGAATAACGCTTACTCATACAAAAATAATCATACTTCGGGGTATAATGACACAGAAAATCTAATGCGAAGAGTATATCTTAATTTACACGGTGAAAACTTACTATGCCCACATCTTCTGAACTTTTTTTACGCGCCCAACGCTGCATACCCGGCGGGGTAAATTCTCCGGTGCGCGCTTTCAAGGGAGTGGGTGGCGACCCCGTTTTTTTCCAGCGTGGTGAAGGTGCTTACCTTATTGGGGCAGATGGTCAACGCTACTTGGACTATGTAAACACCTGGGGCCCTGCCATCTTAGGACACGCCCACCCTAGCATTGTGGCGGCCGTACAAGCCACCGCCGCGCAGGGTTTGAGCTTTGGCGCCCCCACCGAGCTAGAAGTCATCATGGCAGAACGCATTACTCAACTGATGCCCGCCATTGCTAAGGTCCGCATGGTTAATTCCGGCACCGAAGCCACCATGAGCGCTATCCGGTTAGCGCGCGGCTATACCAAACGCGACAAGATTATCAAATTTCGTGGTTGCTATCACGGCCACAGCGATGGCTTATTAGTCCAAGCGGGCTCTGGCGGCCTCACCTTTGGCGTCCCTGATTCAGCCGGGGTGCCCGCCGATTTTGCTAAACACACGCTAGTGGCTGATTACAACGACCTAGCTGCCGTCAAAGAATTATTTACCCGTTACGGCGACGAAATTGCTGCTATTATCGTCGAACCTGCTGCCGCTAACATGAATCTTTTGCTCCCACTCCCCGGCTTTTTAGCGGGCTTACGGCAATTGTGCGATCACTATCAAAGCGTGCTTATTTTTGATGAAGTGATCACTGGCTTTCGCTTAGCCCTAGGTGGCGCCCAAGCGCTTTATGATGTAACCCCCGATTTAACGACCCTAGGCAAAATTATCGGCGGCGGTTTGCCGGTCGGGGCTTTTGGCGGTAAAGCGGCCATCATGGATTACTTAGCGCCCTTAGGTCCCGTCTATCAAGCAGGAACTTTATCAGGCAATCCTGTAGCTATGGCGGCAGGACTAGCTACTTTGGATGGGTTAAGCCAACCGGGTTTTTACGAGCAACTAGCAGCAACCACACAACAATTGACGCAAGGCTTACTGGCTTGCGCGCAACGTGCTGGCATACCGTTTAGCGTTAATGCCGTGGGTGGTTTGTTTGGGATCTTTTTCTCAGATGAACCCACTATTCGCACTTATCAACAAGCTAAACAGTGCCAAGAAAATCACTTTAAACAATTTTTTCATGCCATGCTGGCAAATCATATTTATCTGGCGCCTTCTATGTATGAAGCAGGCTTTGTTTCTAGTGCGCATGGTGCTCAGGAAATAGATCTTACGTTAACAGCCGCAGAAAAAGCCTTCAAACTTGTAACTTCTTAACTCCATTGGATTTTTATGTCAGAAAACTTATTAATAAAAAATTTATTAACTGCCGCTGCATTTGACCACCCAGTGGAACAATGCAAATTGCTCGAAACCCATATTTCTTGGATTATTTTAACTGGCAATTATGCTTATAAAATAAAAAAACCCGTAGATTTTGGTTTCTTGGATTATTCTACTCTAGCTAAACGTAAATTTTATTGCGAGGAAGAAGTACGCTTAAATCAGTTTTTAGCATCCGAACTTTACTTATCCGTAGTCAGCATTAATGGCAGCGAAACTAATCCAAAGATCAATGGTACTGGCGATATTTTGGAATATGCTATTAAAATGCGGGAATTCTCGCAAGAAAATCTATTTAGCACTTTGCTACAACAGAAAAAATTAACCCCCAAATTAATCGATCAATTGGCTGAGCTAATTGCACAGTTTCATCTCACTACCCCAGTAGCAAAAGCAGATTCCATTTTTGGCACGCCTGAACATGTACACGCGCCGGTCGTACAAAACTTTGATCAGATCTTACCGTTGCTAACAGCAGATGCTGACAAACAACAAATGCTAGCGTTACAAAAATGGTCAGAACAACAATATAAACAGCATTACGCTGTTTTTCAGGCGCGCAAACAACAAGGTTTTATTCGCGACTGTCATGGTGATTTGCACTTAGGCAATATTATTTTATTTCAACAAAAACCGTTGTTATTCGATCGCATTGAATTTAACGATGATTTGCGCTGGAACGATGTAATGGCTGATATCGCTTTTTTAGCGATGGATTTAGCCGAACGCCAAGAATTTTCCTCAGCTAAACGCTTATTGAATAAGTATTTTAGCATTACGGGTGATTATCAAGGCTTAACCATTCTGCCTTATTATCAAGCTTATCGCGCTGTGGTAAGAGCTAAAATTTCTTTATTTCATGCCCAACAAACTAATTTGTCTACCACGGAAAAACAAGCGTTGCTGCAGAAATACCGTGACTTTATGCAACTAGCAGAAACTTACACTCGCGCTGCCCAACCTATTTTATTTATCACCTACGGTGTTACCGGCAGTGGCAAATCAACTTTAGCTGAAGTAGTAGCCACTGAAATGGGTGCGCTGCAAATTCGATCCGATATCGTGCGAAAACGCTTATTAGGATTAACACCCACTGCGCAAACCAACTCTGCCGTAAATCAAGGAATTTATGATGCACAAACCACGGAGAACACTTACGCTGAGTTAGTAAAACTGGCGCAAACTACGTTACAAGCCGGTTATCCTGTGATCATAGACGCTGCATTTTTAAAAGCACACTGGCGTGAAAACTTTCAACAATTAGCCCATAAATTAAATGTACCTTTCGTTATTTTACACTGCCACGCACCGCGCCCACAAATTGAATCTTGGATTACCGAGCGTTTAGCGCAGCAAAAAGATCCTTCGGAAGCTTATTTAGCTGTGCTAGATATGCAAGAAGCATCTGCAGAAACCTTAACTGCCGCTGAACAACCCTATGTTATTACTACGGATACTAGAGCGATTAATACTACTGAATTAATGCAGCAAATAAAGCATAAAATAGGATAATTATGAGATACATCATTGCTGGAGGCACTGGATTTATTGGTCAAGAATTAATAAAACGCTGGCTGGCCGCTGGTCATCAAGTTACAGTGATTGGCCGCTCACGCGAAAAAATTAATGCGCTGTTTGATCATAAAGTTGAAGCTATTACCTGGCTGGAATTATTAGATAAAAATGGTACTTGGTTAGAAAATTGTAATGCGGTGATCAATTTGGCGGGCGCTAATATAGGTGCACACCGCTGGTCACCGGAGCGACAACAAGAACTCCTGCAAAGCCGCATCGCTACCACACAACAATTAGCGGTTCTTTGTGCGCAATTAGGCGAAAATTCTCCGCCACTTTTTAATGCTAATGGCGTAGGAATTTATGGTGCGCAACAACCAGCAAATGCAGGACTACTACCAATCGCTATGGACGAAGAAACCCCTTTCGATTTACATCGTCCGCCAGATTTTTTGGCAAAAATAGGTCGTACATGGGAAATAGCCTTAGAACCTGCTATTGCCGCGCAAGTAAAAGTAGTAAAAATGCGTTTTGGTGTGGTGCTCGCTAAAACAGGCGGGGCTTTGCCAAAACTTAGTCTGCCATTTAAATTATTTTTAGGTGGACCGTTAGGTTCAGGTCAACAACCGTTTTCTTGGATTCACTTAGAAGATCTTTGTAATGCCATCGAGTTTTTAATTGATAATCCCAACACCGTCCATATTATTAACTTAGTCGCGCCCGATACCGTAACCCAAAAACAATTTGCTACTGTATTAGGGAAAGTACTACAGCGCCCTAGCTTTTTTTCACTACCTGCTTGGATCTTAAAATTAATGTACGGAAAAATGGCTGAAGAGCTACTGCTATCTGGTCAAAATATTTATCCAACCAAGTTACTACATCTGGGTTTTAAATTTAAGTACCCTACTCTTCCTGCTGCACTAACTGCGATTTATGTTCCACCCAAAGGGAGACTTAAAAAATTATGAGCCTTTGTTTTTGTGGATCAAATCGTACGTATACTGAATGCTGTGGCCCTTATTTAAGCGGCGAAAAAATTGCCCCAACCCCCGAAGCATTAATGCGTTCACGCTACAGTGCTTTTGCGCAAGCTAATGTTGATTACATTATCGCAACCATGCGTAATCCTGCCGCAGCAGATTTTGAACCGATCAGCGCGAAAACCTGGGCCGAGCAAGCACAATGGCTACGCTTAGAAGTATTGCAAGCACCTCCCGTTGCAGAAAACGAACATAAAGGTTTTGTTGAATTTATTGCACACTATCGCATCACCAATCAAAATCATAAAATTCATGAACTAAGTGAATTTCATTTGGACCAAGGCCGTTGGTATTACGTAAACGGCAAATCATTTAGCGCTTCCACCAGACCTCGCACAAAAATCGGCCGTAATGATGATTGCCCTTGTGGCAGTGGGAAAAAATATAAGAAGTGCTGTTTAATCATCTAAAACTCACATTTCTCACTTTATACCCATTCCACTTCAAAATGCGATTTTAGCATTTTGAAGTGCTCTTTGCGCAATGGGGTTTCCAAAGGGTTACATCTTTTTAAGATCCTTAATAATTGTCTTTACAATAATCGCCAAATTTTTTCCTTCCATTATAGTTTTGTGATCGCCATCGACATACTGAATATCTATTTTTTTAATAAGCTGTTGCCATTTAATAACTAAGTTTTGATGCAGCCGTTCAAAAAACTTTTGCGCTTCTGGATTATGGCTCTTAAATACTTGTGGAAGCTTTGCCTTAAATAACAGCGCTGACTGTATATAAGGTTTTGGATTGTACTGTACCACTGCATTTGCTTCAGCTTCATACACATTTTTCAGATGTAATCGCTCCTCTTCCGAAAGGTGAGAAAAATACTCAGAAATGATGGTATCTTTAACAAAATAATTGTTATTTTTCCAATATTCCTTATCTTTTTCGCCTAGCAAATAAGAATCCATTAAATATAATCTTCTAATTTCTTTGCCCTCCGCCAATAACTGTTGCGCCATTTCATAAGCAATAAGCCCACCCAATGACCAGCCGCCTAAATAATAAGGTTCATTAATTTTTTCTTCTTTTAAGAAAGAAACATATTTTTCAGCAATTTCAGGTATAGTTTTTAAAAATTTTTGATGTGCATGCAGGTTATATGAATCAAGCGCTAAAATCGGTTGTTCTTTACCTATCAAATAGGAAAATTCGGTATAGCATTCAGCACCCGCATGTCCTGGATGAATAAGTATTAATGGCTTATTGGCACCTTCTTCATTAAATCGCACAATGGGTTTATACAAAGGTGCTGCTTTTTTTAGAGGTTGCGGCGCAAAAAGATTGTCGGTTAATTCTTTTGACAGATTATTTTCTAAAAATATCTTTATATTTTCAGCTTCCAGTTTTCTTGCAATGAATACATCCAAGCCCAAATAATCATTAATGCTATTTTGGAAATTTAAAAGAATCGAATTTTCGAAACCATATTGCGCTAATAAATTTATCCACTGCTCTCTATCTAAAAATGGATGTATTGGCCGCAATGAATAATCTTCAAAGTTATCAAAACCACTTTGTAATCCTAAACCTAAATTAAAAGCATGATGAAAAATAGTTTCTTCAACGACTAGTAAAGTACCACCAGGCGCAAGCAGCTCATACAGATACTTAACTGTTTTATGAACATCTTTGGTATTGTGTATTAAATTAGTCGCAATGATCATGTTAAATGATCCGGCTTTATATCCCTGGCCAAATGGGTCTAAATCCATATTCAATATTCCTGTTTTAAGGAATTTGTATTGTGCAAAGTTTTTTTCGGCAAGCTGCAAAAATAGCTTACTAATATCCGTAAAATAATACTCTGTTCTATCAGCAGGAAATTCTCCAAGAATAGCGGAGGTTGTAGTTCCAAAGCCCGCCCCCATATCTAGCACTCTAATATTTTTCTTATATGTATTTTTTATCAATGCAGCGATTGATTCTCGTATAATATGATTACAATGCCAAAACATGGTTTGATAAATACCAGGTATAGCATCACTGGAAAGAATGGTTGCTATACATGTTTTTTCAGAAATAATTTCAGCAAGATTTTGCGCAATATAAATTAGCAAATCGACTCGTTCTTTTGAATAAAGCGGATTATATTTTTGCTTTTCTTGAATACTTTGCGCCAATGAATCCAAGGAAACAACTTCCATTATTTGTTTAGATTGATATTTTTCATTGTCTTGCACAAGAATATTTTTAACAACGAGAGAATACAATGCTCTAATTAACCACTTACGAAAACGTTCGCCAATTTCACATTTTTTTATTAATTCATTTAGTGAATATTCCTCGCCAGCAAACTGATAGGCTCCAAGCTTTCTAAGGGCATTACAAACGGCGGCAATATATAAATCTTCCAAATCATGCCAGAATTCCAAAAACTCATTACTAACTGGATCAGGGATGTTTTTATAAGTTATTGCTGTAGTTTCAGTCACAGCTAAACTTGGCATAAGATGTTGAGGCTGCACAGAACATTGCTGCACTATAATTTCTTTAGTTAAATTTTCAAAAACATTTTTCTCTATCAGTCTTAAAAAATCACTTAGCACGGGTGCGAAATATAAATCGCGCGCAGTAATTGTCGTATGAAAAACTGAATTTATTCGCACTATTAATTTAATAGCAAATAATGAATCTCCTCCCAGCTCAAAGAAATTATCATAGACACCAACTTTATCTATCTGTAAGATTTGCTGAACATTATTTACCAGCAGTTCTTCCATATACGTGCGTGGTTCTACATATTTATTTTTATTAGTTTCGCCATGGAGAAATGGCTCATGATCTAATAAAGCATTTTCTAGCACGCCATGAACAACTGCTGTTTTTATTGCAACATTAGGCAATGGGTTACTCCATTCCATATCCGCCAGATAACTCAATGTCTCGCAATAAACCTTATGCAGTTCTTCAATTAATTTATCCGGATACAATTCATCGACGTAATCCCAATTAATATATAGATCACCATGATACGGGTAGGCGGTATAATCTAAAGAAACTCCTGATGTCCTGGTGGAGCTATATGCCAGTGTAAAAAATGGGTTGTTCGTTGCGTTACCAATTTCAGGAATATGTAATGCACTAGTGAAGACTATGGGCATTAAATTTATTTCTGCAGGAACCCTATATTTTTTCTTGATGAATCTTTGTACTTCTATGCCTGTAAATAAGGAATGATCTAAATCTTCGATCAATCTTTTTTGAAAGATTTGCAGATAATTTAGAAAACTATCATCATTAGTAATAGTCCTATCAATTTCAAAGAGAATAGAAGAAGTAAAATCACCCAATATTTCATTAATTTGCGCATGTATCTGCGGCCGTTCAAACGTCGTTAAATTAAGACAAAATTTGGGCTCTTTACAGCGAACTTGTAAAATGTAAGCAAAAACTGTTAACAATAAAGTTGTAGGCGTTACATGAGCAAGTCGGCATTTCTGATGAAGCTTTTCCCAAATCTTTTGATTAATTTTTCCAGAACAGCGCTTGATAACTGGATTTTCTATTTTTTCTGGTGAAGTTTTTAATGGCAATGTAGGGCCCAGCGGAAGATTATCCAGTCTAGCACGCCAATAATCCCGCGCTTTAATATACGATTCAGATTGCTTAATCTTTTCAAGCGATAAAACATAATCTCTAAATGTAAGGATAAGCTCAGGCAGTTGAATGTTTTTTTGTTGATAATACAAAAGCCATTCAGCAAGAAACATGTAAAAACTTGTGACATCTACAATAAGCAAATCAATAATAAGATGTATTCGATATTTATTTCCTAGTTTAGTTACACTTATCGAAAACAATGGATATTGGGCGGGTATTAGTACTGTATTTATTAATTCGAGCCGTTTATTAAGCACAAATGATTGCTGTTTTGCTTCTGTTAAATGACTAACATCATCTACTAAAATTTTATAATAAGGTGGGTCTTCAAGAACGACTTGAGTATAATTTTTAGTAAATACTGTTCGCAAAGTATCATTTCGATTTATCACTTTATTGAGCGCTTGCTCTAATTTTGGCAAATCTAAATCTTCAGTTTCCCACTCGTTATAGCCTTGTGTCGATATATTACCCAACACAAAATATTTCTCTCTCCCAAGTAAATACGCATGTTGTATATTTGTCAGAGAAAACTCATGATATCGTTCAACTTGATTAGGAATTATGCTCGGGAAAGCATGAAGTATCTGTTTTTTTTCTACTTTATTTAATCGCCTAATAACTTTACTCTGTAGCTGAATCGTTGGATTTTCTAATAACTGTGACAAGTTAAAATCTATCCGAACTTCATTCTTAATTTGATTGACTAATTGGATTGCCTGTAACGAATTGCCTCCCAGTTCAAAAAAATCATCATTTATACTTAGATGTGGTATTTTAAGTATGCTTTTCCATATATTGAGAATTTTATTTTCTGTTTCATTAGAAGGATTGACTATTTCTTTTTTATGCGAAATGCCTATTTTAGGCAGCGCTTTTAAATCAATTTTTCCTGTTACGCTTAATTTAAAATTTTCAATAAATGCATAAAAGTTTGGCAGCATATGATGTGGTAGCTTTGCTGCTAAAAAAGTTTTAAATTCATTATTTAAAATTTCCTGTATTGATGGTGTTTTTGAAAGCTCTCTCTCATTTATCTGTTCCGCGGTAACATAACCACCTAACAATATATGAACCACTTGCGCAGGCTCTTGAATAGGATCCAATTCAATAGAGATGTTTGGATTTAAAACGCCTATAGGGCAAAAACCTATATTTTTTAATATCGCTTTATTACTAATATGGCCCGCCATTACACCACTTTGTATTAGATTAACTTCAGTAATTTTACCTGGGGTATTTTTTACAAATAGTAAAGCAATGCATGCTTCTTCAAAAATAGCCCAGTTATTCAAACTAAAATTAAATTTTGTCAATTTTGCGTTAGAATTTATTAATCGCAATTCATTATCTTTAAATAAATACAACCCCGCTTCATAGTTAAACTCCGGTTTTAAATATATATAAAGATCCAGATCTGCATCATTAAAATTAAAAAAATCGTGCCTGTCTTTATTCACAACTGCTGCACACAAAAACTGCTCATCTGCTTTTAATTTTAATTTTTGTTTTATCTGCTTTAAATTATCATGATTATTGATTATTAAATCAAAGCTAAAATTACCACCTTTTGATCTCAATAAATCTAACATATAACCTATTTCCACCAGGCACAAATAACGGGATAATTGACCGTAAATAGGTTCAATAGCCGACTTATTTTCAACAAAATATATTTCAATATTATCGTCTGATTTTTCACTTACCGACATATCATTTAGCCAAACCAATTCGTTTTTTTCCACATCAAAATAATAATACCCTTGCCCTAGGCCTTCTATTGATTTTTTTATCCGCAGATAAACATGCACTGCGTACAAACTAGAGGGGGACGGATATTTTCTTTTTGGTTGTGCTAAATTAGGATTAGTCACACATGATATTTCACGTAATAATTCACTTACATTGACAAAGTTAAAATCATTTTTAGTTTTATTTATTGGATAATATAAATTCAAAATTTCTCTAATTACGTTTAATTGAATTTTTTCTGGTAAAAAATGTCGGTAGCTTTTTCTGCGAAAATAATCGACATTTTGTTCTGCAGGCGATTTTATTTCTAACAATTTTAAAGGGGGGCTTTTAGAAGTTATTTGTTTCTTGTTAGCGATGCTTAATTTTTTAATTGGCACATGTTCAAATATAATATCTGAACCGGTTAATTCTTTTAAGAGATAGTTATTTTTAATTTTAATATAAGCCGCTAATTTATCAGGTTTTCCTTCTTCTTTGACGGTAGTCACCACTACTTGATCTGCCAGTGGATGTTGAAGAATTTGCATTTCAATTTCACCCAACTCAATACGGTAACCTGATATTTTTACTTGAAAATCCGATCTACCTAAGAATTCAATATTGCCATTGTCCTGAAATCTTCCTAAATCTCCTGTTTTGTACAGCTTGATATTTAATACGGGATGATAAATAAAGCTTTTTTTAGTTTTTTCAGCATCGGACCAATAGCCTTCTGCAAGCCCAAAGCCACCAATATACAAATCCCCTTCAACCCACAAAGGGCGACTATTCAATTGATGATCTAGCACATACCAAGTCTGATTGGTAAGTGGTTTACCATATAAAATATCTTTTTCAGGCGGCCAACTTTTCTTAACTTTAGTAAAAATGGACCAAATTGATGCCTCTGTCGCTCCACCTAAACTATAGAGCTGCAATGTTGTATTTTTAAAATGATCATAGATTTTTTGTGCCAGCGGTGTCGGAAATTTATCGCCGCTTAGCATGATGATACGAATACTTTCTAAAGCATTTCTCGTTTCTTCTGCTAGGTATTCACACAGCATCATCATAAACATAGGTGCTGAGTTCCAGAGTGTTACCTGATGTTTTGCAATCAGCTCTAGCCAATAAGCCGGATCTTTCAAGCCTGCCTGTTCTGGCATAATAATCGTCCCGCCTGCTGCAAGCATCCCAAAAATGTCGTATACAGATAAATCAAAACTGAGATTTGAAAGAGCAAGCACGCGATCTTTTTCTGTCACATTAAAACGCTTGTTGATATCTAAAATGGTATTTGCAGCTGCTTGATGACTAATTGCAACTCCTTTTGGCACACCCGTTGAACCTGAGGTGAAAATAACATAGGCAAGGTCGTGCAATTGCGGAACAGGTTTTATAGGCGTTTGTGCTAACCCATTAAACATTTGTTTTTGATCAAGATAAAAATAGATATATTTTTCTAGTTCAATTTTTTTATTTAACAGATCACGCAAACTATTTTGAGTTAAGATAATCCGTATTTTTGAACTTTTTAGCAGGTAATCCATTCGCTCAGAGGGTAAATCAGGATCAATCGGCACATAAACACCCCCTACTAAAGTAATTGCTAAGCAAGCAACGATTTGTTCCCAGCCTTTCTCCATAATAATTGAAACTAATTCATTTTTTTGAATTTTTTCTTTCTGCAGCAAATGTGCTAATTGTGTCATTTTTATAAATAGTTCATGATAAGAAAGCGAACCATTATGGGAAATTACTGCTAATTTAGCGCCTTGCTTTTCAACTTGATTTATAAAAAGTTCGGGTAAAAGTTGGATGGGCAATTGTGCATTAGTTTGATTTACCTCGGCTAACAGCTTGATTTGATATTCAGGTATCTTAATCTCTAATGGGTTAGTCCACGGCAAAAATGCCAATGATTCGATAGCTTCTTTATAAGCATTAAACATATCTTGTATCATGTTTTTAGGAAATAGCTCTGCAACATGATCCCATATTATAAAGAGACTGCCTTCTTCTTCATAAACTCGATTATCTAACCATACTTGGGGTGTTTTTCCAGTGCTATATCGTAACTTTTGAAATAGATTGCTTGCATCTACAGCTTTATCTTTGTTAAAAACATCTAATAAACTGGTAAATACGACTGGAAAAATATTTTCAGTACGTAAATTATGAATTTTAGTCAGTGCCTGCTGAACTTCAATCCCAGTATAGTATGCATTCGAAAGATCGCTCCACAAATCTGACTGAATATTCTTTGCGTATAAAATAAAGCTCTCTTGCTTTTTATCAAAGCTCAGCATTTCTAACGATGTAAAATCACCCACTAAATTTTTAACATCTGGATGAAAAAGAATTCTATTAAATAATGTTACATTGACAGTTAATTCATCACGCCTAGACCATTTACGCAACACTAATGAAAACACGGTTAATAAAAGCGTAGCTGCCGTTATTCCTGCAAATTTAGCTTTTCGAGTGATATCCTGCCAAATAGATTGTTCTATTTTTGCGGAAAACTGCTGAAAATTTGCACGTTGTACCATTTGTGGTGCTTTTGCTAGTGGCAAATCTGGCCCTAATGGCATCGCTTTGATTTTTTCCTGCCAATAAGCTTCACTAGTTTGGTAATCAGGTAGCTGCTGAACATTCATCAAGGCAATTGCATAATCTCTATAACTGAGTTCCAGCTTCGGCAATGCATAATTCAAATTGTTATATAAATTACTCCATTCATTCACTAATAATTGAATGCTGCTTGCATCAATGCTTATTAGACTTAAGCAAAAATGAATGAGATATTTGTCTGCTTTGGTGACAGATACATAAAACAAAGGCCATTGTTTAACATCAAATATGCAACTAGATATTTCTTGTCTTTTATGGCTAACCGCTTTTTCCATATCTTCCAGGCTATATTCAGAAAAATCATCTCTGCTTATAATGTAATAGGGAACGGATGATAATATTTTTTGATCATTTTCATTTTCTGCGACACCTCTTAACATCGGATGTCGCACAATTAATTGGTTGAATGCCAACTCAAATTGATTAATATCCAATGTCTCCGTTTCCCATTCAAGGTAAGCGATCGGTTCTACGCTTAATGGCAGACCACTGCTTCTGCCAATATAGTAAGCTTTTTGTATAGGAGTTAGCGGAAAACTTTCATTAAGACGTGAAGAATCTACTTGGAAATTAATTAACTCGTCTAGTTTTTCTTCATGCTTGGTGCGTTTACTATCTACAAATTTAGCTAAAGCCGCGATAGTTTGAATATGGATTAAATCTGATAACGTGATTTTAATAGCAAACTGATTTTCCATTTCTGTTAAAAATGCCATGGCTAGCAACGAATAGCCGCCTATTTCAAAAAAATTTGACCCTACGTCAATCTCTTTCACGTTAAAAAGTTTTTGCCAAATTTTAGCAATGCTTTTTTCGGTTTTTGTTCGTGCTGTTACTGTTACCTGTTTTTTTGCTTCTTTTTCTATATCAAAATTTGAATATCCTTTCACGCCCTGCTGGCCAATTGTTGATATTTCTGAAAATTTGATATTTTCGTTATTGGCTATTTGCTCCAAGATTGCAAGATAATCAGCAATTATCTGAGAAATTTCATCTTCGTGAAAAAGTGAAATCTGATAATTTAATGCACCAAATAATTCTTGATTTTCATGGTATATTTCAAGCAATAAAGGCTGATGATTATTTGCTTTAAAATCTAAATAGCGATTTTTCCAATTTGCATATAAATGTTTTACCAGGTCATTCGCTGAAAGCGCTTTATAATCTACTACGGAAATAAATAAATCCTGATTTGAACTAAATTCAGCTAACTCCCTAATATCTACCATCGAAGAAAATAAATGCTTTTTGACCTCTTTATGTTGCACTCTTAAATTTTTCATTGCATCTACAAGTGATGAATTTTCCTCGAACTTTATTCGAGTTGGCAACGTATTAATAAAAAGACCTAGCATTTTTTGTACATTTGCTTGTTCAAGCGCCCAAACCGATCCAAATATAACGTCCAGTTTATTGCTGTATTTAGCAAGCAATACTCCCCATGCGCATTGAACAATATTATTTAATGGTACACGATGAGTTTTAACAAGCTGATTTAATTTATACTGAACCTTATCTGAAATTTGAAATTTTCTCTTTCTCACTCCAATAAAAAGACCCGGCTTTTTTCCTAAATCAATGTGAGTTGCGTCCTTTAATATTTTTTGCCAAAATGCTGCGTGTGGCGCAAATGGTTCGCTATTAAATTTTTCAACAAATTCTTTATAAGAAGACACTTCTTCAATTTCAATTTTTTGATGATTTACTAATGCATCGTATTTCGCAAATACTTGTTTAAAAATAAAACATATCGAAGAGCCGTCTAATATGCTGTGATGCACTGTCCAAATTAATTTATAATTATTTTCAGCAAGCTTAATTAAATAAAGTCGAAACAATGGCGACTTAGTAATATCAAGTCCTGTATTTAAATCACTTTCTGCAAAACTAGAAAAGTGCTGCTCAGGATCCGCATCGCTACTAAAATCTAAAAATTGAAATGCTAATTGAGTCTTTTTATCTATCAACTGTTCACATTTTTTTTCAATTATTTTAAAATGCGTTTTTAAAATATCATATCGATCTAGCACGGTTTGCCATGCCAGCTGCATATTAGACTCATCCACACTCTCACTTAAATGAATGATCGCTTGAATGAGATAAAGGCTGGCATTTCCTGAGTATGCGGTATAAAAAACCATACCCTTTTGCATAGGAATTACATCAGATCTTTTAGTCATCCTTAATTTTCTCTCTGGATTTTAAGTATCTATGTTAACTATAGCTTATATTTATATTGTTATTGTGGAATTAGGGCACAAAACTGTGCCTTTATAAGCAGTTATGGCTGGGCCCGTTAAATAGACTGGCCCCATGGCATGAGGGTAATTTACTTCGAGATGGCCACCTGGTTGAACGACGGTAACCTTAGACGCAAGAAGACTTAAGGAGCAACCTGCAACTACAGCTGCGCAAGCGCCGCTGCCGCAGGCTTGAGTTTCACCGGCACCGCGTTCATAGACACGCAATTTAATTTGGTGCGGATTTATTATTTGCATGAAACCTATATTTGCTTCTTCGGGGAAATAAGCTTGTTTGGTTAATAAGCTCCCTAATTCTTCTACGGGTGCTTGCACAACATCGGGAACAATTAATACGCAATGTGGATTTCCAATGGATAACACCGAAGCAGTTACCGTTTCATTATTTATTGGCAAAGAATAAGTAGCTTGTTGTTGCGGTACTAAAAATGGAATTTTAGCTGGAACAAAATTCGGAACTCCCATATTTACTTTTACTTGTTGATCCGATTCTATCGTTAACTCTAACTCCCCTGCTAATGTTGCAACTTTAATAAAATTTTTATCGGTTAATTTTTCTTGTTGCAAAAATAACGCTAAACAACGTGCGCCATTGCCACATTGCGCTACTTCAGTACCGTCAGCATTAAATATACGGTAAAAAAAATCCGTGTTAAGATCACGCGGTGCTTCAACTAACAATAATTGATCAAAACCAATTCCAGTATGTCTATCCGCCCATTGCTGCACTATTGTTGGAGTTAAATGAATCTGTTGGCGCACTCCATCTATTACGACAAAATCATTGCCTAAACCGTGCATTTTTGTGAAATTAATTAACATGCTTACCTATGGAAGTATTTTTTCATTGGCAAATAGTTCTGTGACCGTTTCGCGCGGGCGCGCTAGGAAAATTTGATCGCCATCTACTAATACTTCCGCTGCGCGGGGGCGAGCGTTGTAATTGGAACTCATCACAAACCCGTATGCTCCCACCGAAAAAATGGCTAACAAATCTTTTTCTGCTACCTGCAAGTGTCTATTTTTACCGATGAAATCGCCGGTTTCGCACACTGGGCCTACTACATCATAAATTTGCATTATTCCTTCAACGCGCGGTTTAACGGGCATAATACCGTGCCACGCTTCATATAAAGCGGGACGCAATAAATCATTCATACCGACATCGACTATCGCAAAATTTTTAACGGGCTGATGTTTTAAATATTCAATTTGCGTTACTAAAATTCCGGCATTAGCAACTAGCGCGCGACCAGGTTCTAATAGCAATTCTAATTTATGGTTGGCTAATTTAGGTAAAATAGCCGCAGCATATTCAGCTGGCGTGATTGCTATTTCATCGCGATAACAAACACCTAAGCCACCACCTAAATCAATATGTTGCAACGTAATTTTATGGCTTTTTAATTCGGCTATTAAATCGAGCAGCTTATCTAGCGCTTCTACAAATGGATCTAAAGCAGTAATTTGAGATCCGATATGACAAGCAATCCCTGTAATTTTTATCTGCGTAAAACTTGTCGCCAATTGATAAAGTTCAACTGCTTCATCAATAGCGATGCCAAATTTATTTTCTTTTAACCCTGTAGCAATATAAGGATGCGTGTTTACATCAATGTCAGGATTTACTCGTAATGCGATTTTCGCTTGTTGGCCCATTTGCGCAGCAATTTCTGCTAGGCGAATTAATTCTGCTTTAGATTCCACATTAAAACAAAAAATGTTTGCTGCTAGTGCTTGTTTAATTTCCGCGGTTGCTTTTCCCACGCCAGAAAAAACGATATTTTCTGCTTTACCGCCCGCTGCTAGTACCCGCGTTAATTCACCGCCAGAAACCACATCAAAACTCGAGCCTTGACGCGCTAATAAATTTAAAATAGCTAAATTAGAATTTGCTTTCACTGCATAACAAATGCGATGCGAGTAACTAGCAAAAGCTTGATTGAATGCTTGCCATTGTTGCTCTAAGGCGGCACGTGAATAAATGTAGCATGGCGTACCGAATTGCTGAGCAATTTGCGTAACCGCAACTTGCTCCACATATAATTCATCGTTCTGATAATGAAAATAATTCATGAGTTAGCAACATGAGTAGTAACGACCGTTTGCGCCACAGGATGAGGGTGCACAGGTGGTGGAGGGGGCAAGTAAAGAGGGCCTGTTTGCCCACAGCCAGCCAAACCAGCTCCCAGCAACAGAAACATAAGTAAATAATAGAGTGTTTTCATAATAACAATGTTATTTAAAAACCTAGCAAATGTACACCCATATAAATACCGTAATTTCTCACATCATGTTTAGCTTGGCAGCACTATAGGTTGGGCTGACAAACCCAAAATTTTTGTACTGCTTTCGACACCGCGTTGGGCTTATCAGCCCAACCTACAAATGTTGTGAAAAACACTTTGGCGACCCCCGATAGCATTTCACAGTTTGCTTCGCTATTATGTGTGCACTACGGCTACCCGAAGAACTTTATTCTATGTCTAACGAATTACTATCTTATGTCGAAATAAATCCCTCTCAGCCTGCTAAAGCGAGCGTTATTTGGTTACACGGTTTAGGCGCTGACGGCTACGATTTTGCCAACATTGTGCCCGAATTAAAATTACCTGCCGATTTAGCTATTCGCTTTGTGTTTCCGCATGCACCAGTACGCCCTGTCACCATTAATGCGGGCACCCCCATGCGGGCTTGGTACGATATTTTAGGCTTTGATTTTAATAGTCGTGAAGATGCTGAAGGAGTACATACTTCACAACAAGCGATTAATGATCTGATCGCACAAGAAAAAAAATCCGGCATTTCTGCTGGGAATATTGTGCTAGCTGGCTTTTCGCAAGGTGGCGCCATGGCATTACACTGCGGCTTACGCTATCCCGAACGCTTAGCGGGAATAATCGCGCTTTCCTGTTATTTACCGTTAGCACGTAATTTTCACAGCGATGCTACTACCGCCAATAAAAAAACACCTATTTTTATGGCGCACGGCGATCAAGATCCTATTTTGCCCCTGCAAATAGGCGAAGCTTCAGCGGAGTTACTTACGCAAGCAGGTCATCCAGTAGAATTTCACAGTTACGTTATGCCACACAGTGTATGTGTAGATGAAATCGCTGCCATTAGTTCATTCCTTCAAAAAATACTGCAATAGAGGTTATTTATGCCAAATAAAATATTTGCTGATTTGCGCAAACAACTCGAAGAGTTAAAAGAAGCTGGGCTTTTCAAAGCTGAGCGTGTTATTACCAGTGCACAACAAGCGGTTATTGAATTAGCTGATGGCCGCAAAGTTATAAATTTCTGCGCTAATAATTATCTTGGCCTAGCAAATAATCCACAAATTATTGCTGCTGCCAAACAAGCGCTAGATGATCATGGCTTTGGTATGGCCTCGGTGCGCTTTATTTGTGGCACCCAAGATTTACACACCGAACTTGAACAACATATCAGTCGCTTTTTAGGCTGCGAAGACACTATTCTTTATTCTTCCTGTTTTGATGCGAATGGCGGTTTATTTGAAACCTTAATGGGCGAAGAAGATGCTATTATCAGTGATGCACTTAATCACGCTAGTATTATTGATGGCATTCGTTTATCGAAAGCAAAGCGTTTTCGTTATGCCAATAACGATATGCACGATTTAGAACAACAACTAAAAGCTGCACAAGATTGTCGTTATCGTTTGATCGCGACTGATGGCGTTTTTTCTATGGATGGCATTATTGCTAACTTAAATGCAGTGTGCGATTTAGCCGATAAATATAATGCCTTGGTGATGGTCGATGACTCCCACGCCGTAGGCTTCATGGGCAAAGGTGGTCGCGGCACCCCCGAGTATTGTGGTGTTATGGATCGTGTGCATATTATCACGGGAACTTTAGGCAAAGCTTTGGGCGGTGCTTCCGGTGGTTATACTAGCGGGCGCAAAGAAATTATTGCTTGGTTACGTCAACGCTCACGTCCTTATTTATTTTCTAATAGTTTAGCGCCAATGATCGCTGCAGCTTCGTTAAAAGTACTCAGTTTATTGGAAGAAAGCGATCATTTACGCAAAAAATTGCACGAAAACAGCGCTTATTTTCGTCGCGGCTTAACTGAATTAGGTTTTTCCTTAATTCCTGGCGAACATCCGATCGTGCCAGTGATGCTAGGTGATGCTAAATTAGCCACGCAAATGGCGAACCAATTATTAAAAGAAGATATTTATGTGATTGGTTTTTCGTTCCCAGTAGTGCCCAAAGGCCAAGCACGTATTCGTACACAATTGTCTGCAGCACATGAAAAAGAACATTTAGATAAAGCATTAACTGCTTTTGCCAAAGTAGGTCGTGAATTGGGGGTTATTAAATAATGAAATCATTAAGTAAATTAAAAGCTGAACCAGGCTTGTGGTTAACCGAAGTTCCTGTTCCAACTATTGGTCCGAATGATGTTCTGATCAAAATTAAAAAAACTGCAATTTGCGGAACCGATTTACATATTTACAAATGGGATGAATGGTCTCAGCGTAGTATTCCAGTTCCTATGACCATCGGCCATGAGTTTGTCGGCGTGATTGCTGAAGTTGGTAGTGAAGTTACCGGTTTTAAAGTGGGTGATCGCGTATCAGGCGAAGGACACCTCACCTGCGGCCATTGCCGTAATTGTCGTGCTGGCAAACGCCATTTATGCCGCAACACCCGCGGCATCGGCTGCTCGTCGGCGCGTGGCTGCTTTGCGGAATATTTGGCATTACCTGCTAGTAATGCGTTTCACGTGCCAGACGGCATTAGCGACGATGTTGCTTCGTTTCTCGACCCGCTCGGCAATGCCGTCCACACGGCTCTATCTTTTGATTTAGTGGGTGAAGATGTATTAATTACCGGCGCTGGCCCTATCGGTATCATGGCTGTCGCTATTGCTAAGCATGTAGGTGCGCGCCATGTGGTGATTACCGACATTAACGATTATCGCTTAAATTTAGCTAAAACCATGGGTGCTACTCGTGCGGTCAACACGCAACAAGAATCTTTAACAACCGTCATGCAGGAATTGGGTATGACCGAAGGTTTCGACGTAGGATTAGAAATGTCAGGCAATGCGTTGGCCTTTAATAGCATGTTAAAAAGCATGAATCACGGTGGCAAGGTTGCTTTATTGGGTTTACTGCCTAATCAAACTGCTATCGATTGGGATAATGTAATTTTCAAAGGCTTAATTTTAAAAGGTGTTTACGGTCGCGAAATGTTTGAAACGTGGTACAAAATGGTTAACCTGTTGCAAACTGGTTTAGATGTAACACCAGTCATCACGCATCATTTTGCTATCGAAGATTTTCAAAAAGGCTTTGATGCGTTACAGTCAGGACAAGCTGGAAAAGTAATTTTAGATTGGCAGTGAATTTATTCACTGCTACCATGGCAAAATTGATCACTCAGGAGCTCCTATTCATGAAGAAATATATTCCACTGTGTTTACTTGCAACGTTGGGTTTAGGGTTTTTATCGCCGCTGTATGCCGATTTGCCTATCAGCACTAATTGGCCTAAGTCCTATCAAAAAAGCGAATTTACTACCCGATTTTTACGTACCATTGGCTGGCTAAATCCCGATACATTTTATGTCGCAGGTAGTCAAGGCACTATTTTGTATACGGCAGATGCCGGCAAAACTTGGCAAGAACAAGCAAGTCCTGTGCAAAATTCTTGGCAATGGCTCAATGGACTTTATTTCAAAAATTCTAAAGAAGGCTATGCCGTTGGCTATAAAGGGTTATTATTAAAAACTGCGGATGGTGGTAGAACTTGGCAAACGGTTAACAGCAATCAAACCGTAGATTTATATGCTGTGCAATTTAGTAATGATCAAAACGGCGTAGCAGTTGGTGACCAAGGTACCATTCTTCACACGACCGATGGGGGTAACAACTGGACTAGCGTAACCACTCCCACAGGCTTAGCGTTGAATGCCGTTGCTTTTGCCAATGCCACCCAAGGCATCGCAGTGGGTGAACGCGGTGTGATTTTACGCACCACGGACGGTGGTCAAACCTGGACGCGTGAAAAAAGTGGCAACAAAAATGATTTGTACAGCATAGCTTTTGCGGATCCCAAAACGGCGGTAGCGGTCGGCAATAAAGGCACTATTCTCCGTAGCAATAATGGTGGTCTTGCTTGGAAACATGAACAAAATAAAGATTTAGAGAAAGAACTAGAACGTGTACGCTTAACCAGCGTTAGCTTTGCTGGTAAACACATGGCGGCTGCGGTAGGCGGTTTTGGTACTATTTTAGTAAGCAAAGACGGCGGTAATAGCTGGCAAAAAATGGAAAGCCCTGTCAAAAAAGAACTGCAAGCGGTTTCTTTTGTAAATAATTCTGTTGGCTTGATTGTAGGACGCGACGGCATCATTTTACGCACCAACAATGGCGCTAAAGCTTGGGAACAAGTGCCAAATCCAATGATCGACAATCTTCGAAAAATGTTTGGTTAATAAAAAAGTACGCACGCGAGACTCCATTAACTTATTCGATTAATTGAGTCTCCTGTTTCCATAAACGCTAATAATAAATAAAACATTAAAAAACCCGCCTTACGCGGGTTTTTTGCGATGTCGTAAACACTAGTTGCCGGATGGATTGAGCATTTGCAAATACCACAAACACTCATTCTATCGATTTATAAAACTAGCCGTCCCAACCACCTGGATCCATGCCTACGCTACCTTTTTTTTGCGGTTTTAAACGCTTAGGATTTTTACTACGATTTTGGTTATGGCAGTTACCACGATTGTTGTGCTGCATTGCTGGATGACCACCCCCTGCTGCATGTCTCGCGGGTGCTGCTACCGTAGCTTGGCTAAATACCAGCGCTGCTGTAACAACAGTAGCAACCAATCCTTTCGTTACTAACTTAGAACTTACTTTTAACATTTATGGACTCCTAGTTTTAAATAAAAAATTATGACCCCAGACCATAAGCACCTGGTACACTACTCGGCGGCGGCAGTGACTGAGATTGGCCTCCAGATTGTTGGCGGGGTTCCTTAGTATAAACAACTATATCATCAGCAGCTGCGGAAGATGCAGGTGCCCTACCTTTTGCTTGGGCGTGAAATCTAGTTATACCAGGTGCTGACTCAGGTCCAGTTAAAGGCCTTCGCGTTGATCCATGGCTTTGTGCCGGAAGAGCCGCTGTTGCCCCTCCAAGCAACTCATCCACGGGATCCGCATGGTGCACAGGCCTGTTCATACGATCTACCCCGACAGTCAGTAAGTATATAAACACTGCGCCAAATAGTATTGCGGTCATCAATGAAGGCGTGCTATGCCCTAACACATCAGCTTTTGCCATGCCTTTTGCAGCTACAGCTGATCCTCCCAAATAGAGATGGGCAATCCCCCAAACACCAAACAACTCCCCTAATTCCAACTTTTCAAGAAATTCAGTTCTTTCTTCTACATCATCTTTTGCTTCTAAGTTGACATTAATCAGCACTCCGCAAATTAGAGCCAATGCTGCCGTAAGACCTGCAGCTACCTTTAAGATCATAGATTTTGTATCCGCTGATACCAGTTCATGTCCTTGATATTGAGCAATATCTTCACTTAAACGAAATGCTGCATTAAAAAGACCTAATAGTGTAGTAGCACTCGAATATCCAAATCCTGCACTAATTTTCCATAAGTTCTTATCTTTAGGTTCAAAGGTTTTAAGATTTTCCATGGCACCATTAAAACCCAATGCTCCTAAAGCAATAGCAATGGTTGGCCCCCAAACTCCTATGCTGTTTGAATATTCCTTCTTATCTGCGCTTAAAATGGAATAAACCAAGGTAGCATCAATTGCCAAACCATGAAATGCTGCTCTAAAATTATTGCGAAAACGATTTAGCATATTATTAATAATATAGAGACTACCTAATGCTTGTGGCACAAAGCTATTTCTTAACCATTCGTTAAAATCTTTTCTTTGTTCCAACGAGTAAGTTTCATCTGGAACAGTATTTATAAACCCATATATCGCATAGGTTGCTAGGATTGCGGTGCTTAAATCTTCGAGTATTCTTTTTGTTCGTGCGCCTGGCCTTAAATTATATTTTAAATGTTCCCAATATCGGGCTAACAAAGATTTATTTTCTAAGTCTTCGCCTTGGTCTGCTCCAAGATTTTGGACACTGCCTGAGCTCACCATCGATACTGAGTGACTATCAGGATCACTTACACTATCAGGCCTTGGGTCCGCCAATGACGAAAATATTCTTTGTCTCTCATCTAAAGTAAATTTATCAGATAAAGATGTTAGTACCTTTTCCAATAGTGATATCTGCTCAGCTGCCGGAAGAGATAACATTTCACCCTGCAAACGCGTCGCATTTAATTGCTTTGCATCACCCGCACCTGCTTTCACTTCTTCAGCTTTTCCAGCTTTTCCAGCTTTAGAAGCTGTTGCATCCACCGGAAGTTTTTTTCTGAAATCACCTGACGCTAAACGCGTATAACGGGTGTTTCCATTATCACCATCCGCCAAGTGTCCATCCGCCAAGTGTTTTTTGCTAGTACCTGCTCCAGACATAATATCCTCAAAATTTTGTTTAATTAGTTATATCTATACTAACGGATAATACGAAGCAAAACTTAACAAAACCTTAAAACTAGCGATTTTACCAATTATTTTTTTCATTCTCTTCTAGCTGCGTAGCCGCTTCAGGATACAAATCGGGAAAATAAAACTGCAATGCTGATAAAGGCAAAGCAAAACGGACTGGGCCAACTCTGCTTTCTGATTCTACTAAACCGACTGTTAACAAATGAGATAGCAGTTTTTGCGCTACTTTATCGCCTAAACCAGTCATTTGTTTAAATTCACCTCGCGTTAAGGCTCCTGCGGTAAACATATAATGTAACGGCAATTCTGCTTCGCGACGAACTTGCGGATCTAATGCATTGCGATAAATCAACAGCGCGCTAATTCGCTGGCGAATGGTCTCGAGATCAAGCATTTTCCGCATAAAATTGACTTGGTCGAAACATACGCTGAGAAAATAATGGCAAAAATCTGCCAACCCTGCTTCCGTTAAATTACCACGACCATCTAAATCGCCGCGCCGTGGCTCATCAGCACCCTCTAATTGAAGGTAATAATCTTTTTGCGTACGCGCCAAACCCCGACAAACAGACCATAAACCACTGGTAAAATGTTGATAAAGCGCAGCGTGTGTAGCTAAGCGAGTTACTCGGCCATTGCCATCTAAAAATGGATGTATCCAAGCTAAACGATGATGCGCGCATGCGATCTTCACTAACTGTTTATCGAGACTCGCCGATGGGTCAGCGTAAACCTGTTCATAGCGCGTTAAAAAAGCCGAAATAGCTTTATACGAAGGGGGAATGTGATGGCCTACACTTACATCTGCTGTTCGTAACAAACCGGGTTCCACGATGCGATTTTGCTCTATAGCACGATCAGCCACGGGTAAGCGCCGATAAAGCGCTGCGTGGATGCGACAAATTCCTTCTGCAGTAAAAGGCGAAAACAACGGATCATTCTTTACCCATGCTTCAATTTCTACCTCTGCATCGATATGCGCTAGCGCTAAACGTTGCAACTGGGCTATTTCGGGTGTTTGTGAAAAATCTTTCTGTAAACCCCGCACAATATTAACCGGATGGGTACTGTGGCCTTCAATCTTATTGGAATAATACGAATTCATAGCACGCAATAATTGGGCAACGGTCTCGGCTGTCGTTTTATGAAGAATGCTCTGCAAGCTTAAACAAACCGCCGTGATAGCTTGCGCCAACTCTAGCAGTTCTTCCATACGTTTTTGCGGCAAAAGCGGCTCAAATTGGGATGGATGGGTATAATTTATTGTCATAAAATATTCCGATTATTATGCCACATAAAAAAACAATGTAACTTATTGTATTATAGCATAATATTTAGAAGATTTTTTGATAAAGTTCCTCAAATTATTCCGATTTATTTTCCGATTGTTAAGCAGCTAATTTGAGGATGGTTTCCCATTCTTTTGCCGTTACTGGGGTTATCGATAGGCGGCTGCCGCGTTCTAATAAACGCATGGATTGTAATGCGGGAACCGCTCGCAGTTGTTGCAGCGTAATCATTTCCGCAAATTTTTTTACGAGTTTTACATCGACGCGATACCATAAGGGTTTGGCTTCGGTACTGCGTGGATCGAAATATTTGCTTGCAGGATCGAAAGCTGTGCTGTCGGGATAACCGGCTTTGATGATTTTCACAATGCCGGTGATACCAGGAATCTTACAGCTAGAATGATAGAAAAAAGCTAAATCCCCCACTTTCATATCGTCGCGCAACCAATTGCGTACTTGGAAATTTCGTACGCCGTCCCATGGTTCCGTTTGATTGGGACGCGCTGCTAAATGATCAATACCGAAGGTGTCGGGTTCTGATTTCATTAACCAATAATTCATGATCACTTTCCTTAAAATATTTAATTACGTCGTCCCAAATGAATGATAATTTTGATCGGTTGCTAACGCGTTTACAGGCACATCCCAAGATTCTGCCGGCAATACATCGACTAACTGCCACTCGTAAGCGACCCCTAATAAATAAGGCTTTAACGCACGATCTTGCTGCGTTAAAAACGCAAAGGTGCGATCATAAAATCCTGCGCCACGACCCAAACGATTACCTTGCCGATCACACGCTACTAAAGGCACCAACACCAAATCTAATTCTGCCGCAGCTAACACTTTACTCGCCTGAAATTCTGGCTCGCAAATTTTAAAACGATTAGCAATTAAGGGATCACCAGGCATATAAGAAATAAAAGCGAGCTGCTGTGAATGCAACGGATCCAATGCTGATAAATAACACTGTTTTTGCTGCGCAAACGCCGCACTTAACAGTAAATCTACTGAAATTTCGCCACCATGCGCGCGATAAAATGCTATACGCTGACTGCGCTGAAAAACGGGTTGCGCTAACATTTGTGAACAAAGTTGCAACGCAGCCGTTTCTTGAGCTGAGATGGATAAAGCTGCGCGTTTAGGTGTGATGATTTGTCGAAGTTGCTGACGGGTTTGCATAGTTGCACCCAAATAAAGTGGCGCATTCATTTGGCCTGCTAGTCTTACGCTATCCTGACCCTTTCAGTTCAGGTGGGACTAGACGTATCGCTTCAGGCTTCCTAACTAAATAGGCGTGCACAACGGCGATAACAGATTAAGTCCCAAACGTTTCAATTATCGGTCTAGGAACATAGACTAACAGATGAATGCGCCTTAATTTAATTATACTTCCATTTCTTGATTTAGTGGGAGATTTTTACCAATTTTATTTTGCAATTCCCGCACGCGGCTGCTCAAAGAATCAATGTAAAGATCTTTTTGATTAAGTTGCTGCAACATATCATAAATTACATTAATGGCTGCCATCACTACGACCCGTTCGCTGATCATACCTTTAGTCCCATGAGTAATTTCCCGCATTTTGTTATCTAAAAAACGTGCGCATTTCTGCAACTCCGGTTTTTTGTCTTCGGGACAACGAATTTGCCACGGTTTATCTAACAGCTGGATAGTTAAAGTATTGTTATCAGTGCTCATGAGGGTCTCGCTATAGTTGTCTAAAAGCTTAATTTAACCATGTTGCTAAAATAGCAGGTATCGCTTCCGTGTAAAGCCCTATGCATCAAACCAAGTTTTATGCGCAGAGTTAAAGGATAGCCATGCACCCTCTAATTCTTCCTGTTTGCCTGCCTTTTACCCCGGTAAATCCCGTGGTTTCTCGGGTGGCGTATGGTAGAATACAGTGGTATTTTTTGAGGGAAACTTTAATGCATGTCACGCCTAAAATTCTAGCTTTTGAAGACTTTTCTTACTTGTTAACCGAAGCCGATTCTCTAGCCAACCCAGCAGAAATCCATGGCATTCTTTGTGGACTTATCTGCACCGGCCATCATCTGGACGGCAAATTTTGGTTTAACACCGTATTAAAACTTTTTGAAACTCGCGCTCATATTTCCGAGCATCATCGTAGTATTGTCATTGATCTTTACGATATTACTTGTCGGCAACTTAGTCATTTGCATTTTACCGATGATTTTCAAATGCTGTTGCCAGATGAAAACCATCCCCTAACTCGCCGCGCCGAAGCATTAAGCCAATGGTGCCAAGGGTTTTTATACGGTTTGCGCTTAGTGCAAAGCCCGGAAAATAAACACTCGAATGAAACTAACGATTCTTTACGCTGCATTTCGGAAATTGCGCAATTAGATTTTGCCAATATTGAAGTCAGAGATATCGACACCAAAGCTTATGTAGGAGTGTTGGATTTCGTGCGCAGCTCTGTTATTAGCGTCTATCAAGACTTAACCGTCCAACATCAACATCACGTAAAACATTAACCTTTGAGAATTAACCATGACCAGTACAGCCAACATGACTGAATTTGCGCAACGTCGCAAAAAATTAATGGAAAAAATGGAGCCCGGCACCCTGGCTATTCTTACGGCGGCACCAGAAAAAATGCGTAATGCCGACGGCGAATACCCCTATCGCCAAGATAGTGATTTTCATTATTTGACGGGATATCCGGAGCCTGAAGCGGTAGCCATTTTGATGCCTGGCCGTCCAGACGGGGAATTTATCTTATTTAACCGCCGTCGTGACCCTGCTAAAGAAACTTGGACTGGGCGTCGCGCTGGCCAAGCCGGCGCTGTAGCAAAATATAACGCGGATGAAGCGTATCCAATCGATGAGCTAGCACAACGTTTACCACAGCTTTTGTTAGGCTACGAACGCATTGCTTACTGCATAGGTCGTTACCCTGAATTTGATCAACAACTCGTGAGCGCTATTGATACCTTACACAGTAAAGTGCGCATGGGTATAGTTGCGCCTCGCGAATTTATTAACCTAGAACAATGGCTGCATAAAATGCGCCAAATTAAAAGCTCGCATGAAATTGATTTAATGCGCACTGCTGCACAAATTGCGGCACGCGGCCACAATCGCGCTATGCAAGTTTGTCGCCCTGGCATGTATGAATATCAACTAGAAGCCGAATTACTGCATGAATTTACCAGCAACGGTGGTGTTCCTGCTTATTGCAGTATTGTTGGTAGTGGTGAAAACGGTTGTATCTTGCATTACAACGAAAACCGTTCGCAAATGAAAGATGGCGATTTAGTATTGATTGACGCGGGTTGCGAATATCAATGCTACGCTTCCGATATAACTCGCACTTTTCCGGTGAATGGTCGTTTTAGCGCCGAACAAACTGCGGTATATGAAATCGTGTTAGCTGCACAACTAGCAGGAATTAAGCACGCTAAACCCGGCAATAGTTTAGAAAGCTTGCATGTAACTTGCATGCGTATTTTAGTCGAAGGTTTAGTGGAGTTAGGTATTTTAAAAGGTTCGGTCGATGGTTTGATTGAACAAAAAGCGTATATGCCATTTTTTATGCATCGCACAGGTCATTGGCTAGGTTTAGATACGCATGATGCGGGCCTTTACCGCGTCGGTGGTGAGTGGCTGAAATTTGAAGCGGGCATGGCACACACCATTGAACCAGGATTGTATATTCCTGCAGAAACACCAGGCGTCGATCCAAAATGGTGGAATATCGGTATACGTATTGAAGACGACATCGCCATCACTGCAACGGGCTGTGAAGTTTTATCTGCCGATACTCCAAAATCTATCGCTGACATAGAAGCGTTGATGCGAAATTGATTTACGTTCGCCTCTCCCGTTGGAAAGGCGAATATTAGGGATTTTTTACGGAACCTGTTCATGACCGATCGCTATGACATTGTAATCGTAGGAGCTGGGCCAGCCGGTGCCACGCTGGCACTGACTTTAGCAGCGCTGCCCTTACGCATCGCAGTGTTGGAAGCAAACCCGCTCCTGCAGCATTCAGCAACCGCACAGGATAGCAAAGCGTTAGCTCTCACCTATGGCAGCATGCGCATATTAGATCGTATTGGTATTTGGCCGACATTAGCACCGCATGCCACCACTATCGCTGCGGTTCATGTATCCGATCGCGGGCATTTTGGTTTTACTCGAATTAACGCCGAAGACGAGAAAGTACCTGCACTAGGAGCAGTTATTCCAGCTGCAATTTTAGCGGCTACTCTACAGCAAACCTTGCGCAGCACACCTCAACTTACTTTAATCAACCCAGCTAGAGTCCAAACCATTGCCCACACAAAACAAGATTGGCAATTAGAGTTAGAAACCGACACTGGCAAACAAGTAATAGCAGCTGAATTAATTATTGCCGCCGACGGCACCAATTCCACCATCCGCCAATTACTGCATTTAGCTACGGAAAAAAAAGATTATTTACAAAATGCACTCACCACTACCATTACACTAAGTCGCTCTCACCAAAATCGCGCCTATGAGCGTTTTATCGCAAATGGTGCTTTAGCGATGCTCCCGTTAGCCCACTTGCAATGTGGCAGCGTGTGGACGGGTCCTAGTGCAAACATTCATTCTTTAATGGCGTTAAGCGATGAAGCTTTTTTAGCAGAATTACAAAAAATGTTTGGCTATCGTTTAGGGCGGTTTGTCCAAGTGGGTAAACGTCACAGCCATCCATTATCCATGCTTTATACCAAAGAAGCAGTACAACCTGGTTTAGTTTTAATTGGTAATGCCGCACAAACGTTACATCCGATCGCCGCACAAGGATTTAATTTAGGTTTAAGTGATGTTGCTATTCTTCATAAAATAATTGCAGGCGCTGTAACTAAAAAACAACCATTAAACAAAGCAGAATTATTCACGCCTTATCTGCAAAACAAACAACAAACCATCGAATGGTCGCTGAAGTTTACCGACAATTTAACGCGCTTTTTTAGTCATGATTTTTTACCACTAACATTGGCGCGTAATAGTAGTTTATTAGCGTTAGATTTAATTCCGCCACTCAAGCATCGTTTAGCAAAACGTTTAATGGGAGTTTCTCCTAAATAGAATTTTTTAATTATGATAAAAAATTTCGATTATGACATTCTGATTGTAGGTGCTGGCAATGTAGGTTTAGCCTTAGCATGCGCTTTACAACCCAGTGGTTTACGTATTGGCCTGTTAGATCAACATACACCTGCGCTTAAATCTTTAGACGCGAAAACTTATGATTTGCGAGTCAGTGCGATTACGCGCGCTTCGCAACAAATTTTAACGAATATTGGTGTTTGGTCTGAGTTAGCACGTGACAGAATTGCTCCGTTTTATAAAATGCACGTGTGGGATGCTATTGGCACTGGCAGTCTTGATTTCAGCCATCCTGATATCGACGGGGAAGTGTTAGGTCATATTATTGAAAACAATAATTTACAGAATGCCTTGTCTAAAAAAATTAACGATTTTTCTAACATAAATTTTATCGCCGCAACTTCACTAGAAAATTTTTCCATAACTGATCAGGATGTCACCGTACATTTAGCTAACGGCGCGGTAGTTACGTGTGGATTATTAGTAGGTGCCGATGGTGGTGATTCTAAAGTTCGTCAATTAGCGCATATTAACGTGACAAGTTGGAATTATGGTCACACTGCACTGGTCTGTAATGTAAAAACTAGTTTGCCACATCAACATACTGCTTGGCAGCGTTTTTTAAGCACAGGGCCTTTAGCATTTTTACCCTTAGCAGACCCACAGTGGTCCTCGATCGTTTGGTCTACCGATCCTGACAACGCTGCTAATTTAGTAAACCTAGATCCAAAAGAATTTAAGCAAACTCTGGCCGATGCTTTTGCTTATCGCTTAGGTAGTATCCTTGAAATCAGTGATCGCGCCATTTTCCCGCTGAAAATGCGACATACTACGCATTATGTTAAACCGCAGCTGGCGTTAGTCGGCGATGCTGCCCACACGATTCATCCGTTAGCAGGACAAGGTTTAAATTTAGGTTTATTGGATGCCGCTTGTTTAGCAGAAACTATTCTTAATGCGCACGCGAAAAAACATGCGCTTGGGTCGCTAACCACATTACGACGTTACGAACGTTGGCGTAAAAGTGAAAACTTAACCATGATCAGTTTTGTCGAAGCCATCAAACGTTTATTTTCACAAGGCGCCAATCCGCTACGCACACTAGCCAACGTGGGTTTTACCGTAACTAATCAATGCGATCCATTGAAAAACTTTTTCGTGCGCCATGCGTTAGGACTTACAGGAGATTTGCCGAAGTTAGCCGCGCCTATTTACAAGTAACTATACCATTCCACTTCAAAATGCGATTTTAGTATTTTGAAGTGCTCTTTGCGCTATGGGGTTTCCAAAGGGACGCACCGGATAAAGAAAAAGCGCAGCTTCTCCTCTTTGGTACAAGCGCGCATTTACTTCGCGCGTAGCATGTGCTCAGATAGACCGCTCGCATTCCCTAGCTTTTATTCGCATCTTGAAGTGCGAGCGGTCTATTTACGAACGCCTTCTAGCCTCACCCAATCTTCTTGTTGCACAGCAGGGCCCATCGTAAACCATTCCGCATACACGGTATTAACTTCAGCAACTTGCGTAGCAAGAATTCCAGATAAAACTATCTGGCCTTTTGGTTTTATTAAATCAGCAAAATGCGGTGCCAACTCCATTAGTGGATTCGCGATAATATTGGCGATCAGCAAATCTGCTTGCAATGCCGGCGTTTGTTCTGGCAAACAAGTTTTTAATTGTGTTAAATCTATTTGGTTACGTTGGGCATTATCGTTGGTGGCATCTAACGCTTGCTCATCGTGATCGACAGCCCACACTTCTTTAGCGCCAAGCTTTAAAGCAGCAATGGCCAAAATTCCTGAACCACAACCATAATCAACAACGAGTTGGTTTTTGGGTGGATTTTTTGCTAACCATTCTAAACACAAAGCTGTAGTGGGATGCGTACCAGTGCCAAAGGCTAAACCAGGATCCAAAATAATATTGATCGCATTTGGATCGGGCGGATCATACACGCTAGGACAAACCCATAAATTGTCACCAAATTGCATGGGTTTAAAATCGTCCAACCATGCACGCTCCCAATTTTGATCGGCAACAACTTCTAAAGAATATTGCAAAATAGCTTCGGGATCCGTTTGGGCTTTTATAAAATTAACAATTTTATTTCCTTCTGCATCTTCCGCAAATAAACAGGAAATCCAAATTTGTTCCCACAGGGGCGTGCTACCTAAATCAGGCTCTAAAATAGGCTGATCGGCAGCATCGGAATAAGTAACCGCAACGGCATCAAACAATACTAAAAAAGTATTAATTTGCTCGACGTATTGATTGGTAGTTTGAATTTTAAGCTGTAACCACGCCATAAATTTTCACAAAATCGTCTAGTTCAGTAATTAAATTTTGTTTTTGCTCTTCTGGTAAGAAAGCAGCAACAAAAGAATTTTTTGCTAACTGGTAAATTTCTTGTTGCGTTAACTGTAAGGCTTTTTGCGCAGCAAGAAAGTTTTCTGCAACATAACCGGCGAAATAAGCCGGATCATCCGAATTTACCGTTGCACACAAACCATGCTCTAACATTTTTTTAAGCGGATGCTGTGCCATAGTAGGGAAAACACAAAGTTTAATGTTAGATAATGGACATACTGTCAGGGGTGTTTGGCGGGCGACCAACTCTGCCACTACTTTCGGATCTTCTAAACAACGCACACCGTGATCAATACGTTTTACTTTGAGTAATTCTAAGGCTTGCCAAATATATTCCGCTGGACCTTCTTCACCGGCATGCGCTACCGCTAAAAATCCATGTTCTCTCGCTCTAGCAAACACATTGATAAATTTTTCCGGCGGATTACCAAGCTCTGCTGAATCCAATCCTACTGCAACAATTTTATCTTTAAATAAAATAGCTTCATCTAACATTTTTTGCGCAGATTCTTCAGTCAAATCGCGCAGAAAACACATAATCAATTTACTCGTAATGCCTAACTCTTGTTCAGCATCTTGCAATGCTGCGTGAATACCCGTAACGACTGCGGCAAAACTAACGCCGCGTTGCGTGTGTGTTTGCGGATCAAAAAATATTTCGGCGTGGCGGACGTTTTGATTTTTAGCGCGTTGTAAATATGCCCAAGTTAAATCATAAAAATCTTCTTCGTGAATTAAGACGTTAGCACCAGTGTAATAAATATCTAAAAAAGATTGTAGATCGGTAAATTCATACGATTTTTTAGCTTCTTCGATCGAACTATAGGGAAGTTTTATATTGTTGCGCTGTGCCAACACAAACATCAATTCAGGTTCTAAAGTTCCCTCGATATGCAAATGCAATTCTGCTTTAGGAATTTTGCGAAGATATTCTTCCATTGCAATTTTTTCCATAAATTCTGATCCTTATAAATTAAGTTTATCTTCCAGATAATGAATGTTGGTGCCGCCTTTAATAAAGCTGCTATCGCGCAACAGCATTTGGTGCATAGGAATATTAGTCTTGATACCGTCGATGACAATTTCATCCAGCGCATTGCGCATACGTGCTAACGCAATATCACGTGTTTCACCATAAGCGATTAATTTACCTAGCAGTGAATCATAATACGGTGGCACTTGATAACTTGAGTAAATATGAGAATCTACGCGAATACCAGGACCACCCGGCGGATGGTAATGCGTAATTTTGCCAGGACATGGCATAAAAGTTTCTGGGTCTTCGGCATTAATCCGACACTCAATGGCATGACCGCGAAAATGCACATCATCTTGGTTGAAACTTAATTTTTCATTCGCCGCAATAAACAACTGTTCTCTCACTAAATCGATACCAGTAATCATTTCCGTAACCGGATGTTCAACCTGAATACGCGTGTTCATTTCGATAAAATAAAAATGATCGTCTTGATACAAAAATTCAAAAGTACCAGCGCCGCGATATTTTATTTCGCGACACGCTTTCACACACAATTTACCGATTGCTTGCCGTTGTTTTTCGGTTAAGCCAGGCGCACCTGCTTCTTCAATAACTTTTTGATGGCGACGCTGCATAGAGCAATCACGTTCACCTAAATGCACGGCGTTGCCGTGACCATCGCCTAATACTTGAATTTCAATATGACGCGGCGTTTCTAAAAATTTTTCTAGATACACCATGTCATTGCGAAAAGCTGCTAATGCTTCAGCGCGCGTTAGCGTAATAGCATTTAATAACGCAGCTTCGCTGTGCACTACGCGAATACCACGGCCACCGCCCCCACCTGCAGCTTTAATAATAACGGGATAACCAATCTTGCGCGCAATCGCTAAATTCTTTTGTGGATCATCACCTAACGGACCATCTGATCCAGGCACACACGGAATTCCGGCTTTTTTCATCGCAGCAATCGCTGACACTTTGTCACCCATCATACGAATAGTGTCCGCACGTGGACCAATAAACGTAAATCCGCTTTGTTCTACACGTTCGGCAAAATCAGCGTTTTCGGCTAAAAAACCATAGCCGGGATGAATAGCAACCGCGTCAGTAATTTCTGCTGCACTAATAATGGCAGGAATATTTAAGTAACTTTCTGGGGTAGGAGATGGGCCAATACAGACAGATTCATCCGCTAAACGTACATGCTTCAAATCTCGATCAGCAATAGAATGAACTGCGACTGTTTTCACACCTAGTTCTTTACACGCGCGCAACACCCGCAACGCAATTTCACCACGATTAGCAATAACAACTTTATTGAGCATAATAACTACTCGATGATAAATAAGGATTGATTAAATTCAACTGGCAAACCATTTTCCACCAATCGTGCTTTGATCTTTCCAGCTTTATCGGCTTCGATTTGATTCATCATTTTCATAGCTTCAATAATGCAAAGCACTTCACCGGCTTTAACAGTTTGTCCCACTTCGACAAATGTTTTAGCGCCTGGAGTAGGTGATAGATAAACCGTGCCTACCATAGGCGAACGCACTACATGCCCGTCAATTTCGGTAGGAGCAGTTACTTCAGCGGCGGCTTGTGTTGCAGCAGATGCTGGTGCCGCAGCAGGAACATGGGCTGGGTACGTTGGATAGCCATGTCCAGCTGGAGCAAAAACCACATTGCTGCCTTGGCGTGAAATACGCACGGAAGTTTCACCTTCACGAATTTCAATTTCAGCTACGCTAGTTTTATCAATTAAATCGATGAGTTCACTAATTTTTTGAATATCCATCGTGCGATGTATCCTCTGATGCTTATTTAGTTTGTTTTAGTAAGAAAAGATATAGCTGCTAACAATGCTAGTTCATAACCATAGGCGCCGAAACCACTAATAACCCCTACAGCAATATCCGAAAAATAAGAATGCTGCCGAAAAGTTTCGCGCGCATCAATATTTGATAAATGAACTTCAATAAATGGGATACTAACGGCTAACAACGCATCCCGTAAAGCAATACTGGTATGGGTAAAGGCCGCTGGATTTATAATAATAAAATCCGTCCCATCGTGTGCGGCCGTGTGGACTCTGGCAATTAATTCGTGTTCGGCATTGCTTTGTAAGCAATGGACGGTATTTCCCAAGTGACTGCCCGTGGCAATCAGGTGGGCATTGATTGCTGGTAACCCCATAGCACCGTAATGCTTAATTTCGCGCTTGCCTAATAAATTTAGGTTGGGTCCGTGTAAAACAAGAATGTTCGCCATAAAAATAACTATATATACTACTAGCTAATTAATTTGTTATTCCACCATATCAACGGGCAGTTTACTAGATTTGACAACAAAAACCACACATTGCGCCTTGGCAAAATTATCTTGTACCGATCTACAAGGGATCGGGTCGCGCTTAGCTCAATATTTGCTCAAATGCGGCATCGAAACGGTGCAGGATTTACTATTCCATCTGCCTAGTCGTTACCAAGATCGAACCCGCGTTACGCCGCTGCGTCAGCTTCGTCCAGGCGATCACGTGGTGATTGAGGCTACTATAGAGGCCACTGAAATTAGCCGGGGGCGTAGGCCTTCCCTGCTCTGTCATTTATCCGACCCTACTGGTTCTTTAACTCTGCGTTTTTTTTACTATAGCGAAAAACAGCAATTGAGTTTACGCAAAGGTTCACGCTTGCGTTGTTTTGGGGAAGTACGCGGTTGGGGTGGTGAATTTGAAATGATTCACCCGGAATACGAATATTTGCACGTCAATAGTCCCGCGTTACTCGACGATAGATTGACGCCTATTTACCCCACTACCGAAGGTTTGACGCAACGGCATTTGCGCGCGGCTACCGAACAAGCTTTGCAACTTTTAGACGAAGAATCTTTACCGGATTATTTACCTGCCAGTCTGCAACAAGAAATGAATTTACCCAGCTTGGCTGAAGCCTTACGTTATGTGCACAGACCGCCGCCAGACGCTGCCGTACCGCAATTATTAGCAGGAACCCATCCCGCACAACAACGCTTAGCATTTGAAGAGTTGATGGCGCATCATTTGTGTTTGCGCCGCTTACGTTACAGTGTACAAGAATGCCCAGCACCTAATTTGCAGCCACGTCAGCATTTAACTTCTTCGTTATTACAAGCTCTGCCATTTTCATTGACGCAAGCGCAACAGCGGGTTAGTCAGGAAATTGCTAAGGATCTCACTCAAACTAAACCTATGTTGCGGTTATTACAGGGCGATGTGGGATCCGGTAAAACTATCGTGGCCGCATTAGCGGCTTTGCAAGCAGTCGAAAATAATTATCAAGCTGCATTAATGGCACCCACTGAATTATTAGCCGAACAGCACTTTCATAATTTTGTGAAATGGCTGGAAGCACTGGCCATTCCTGTGGGTTGGCTTGCCGGTAAATTAAAAGGCAAAGCACGCACAGAGATGTTAGCAAAAATTAGTTCGGGCGAAGCAAAAGTTGTAGTGGGCACCCATGCTTTATTTCAGCAAGACGTGCAATTTTCTGCATTGGGTTTGGTCATTATCGATGAACAACATCGGTTTGGTGTGCATCAACGCTTAGCATTACGCGAAAAAGGGGCGCATAATGGCTTGCTTCCACATCAATTAATTATGACGGCGACACCAATTCCCCGCACGTTAGCAATGACGGCTTATGCGGATCTCGATAATTCAATTATCGATGAACTGCCACCGGGCCGCACCCCTGTACGTACAGTAGCAATTTCCAACTTGCGACGCGCAGAAATTGTGATGCGCGTGCAGCAAGCTTGTCAGGAAAAAAAGCAGGTTTATTGGGTTTGTCCTTTGATTACCGAGTCCGAAGCTTTGCAATGCCAGGCAGCTGAAACGACTGCTAGTCAGTTAACTACGAGTTTACCGGGCATAAAAGTAGGATTGATTCATGGCCGGATGCCCGCGCTGCAAAAAGAAGACGTTATGGCAGCTTTTAAACAAGGAGAGTTGGATTTATTGGTGGCCACTACGGTAATTGAAGTGGGAGTAGACGTTCCGAATGCTAGTTTGATGGTAATAGAAAATGCGGAACGGCTGGGGCTAGCGCAGCTGCATCAACTACGGGGCCGCGTGGGTCGGGGTGCTGTCGAAAGTTTTTGTGTGCTGCTCTATCAAGCAGATCGGCTTTCGCAACACGCAAAAATTAGACTGGCCGCTTTACGAGAAACGAATGATGGGTTTGTCATTGCGCGCAAAGATCTGGAATTACGCGGCCCTGGTGAAGTTTTAGGAACCCGCCAAGCGGGGATGCTGCAACTTAAGGTGGCTGATTTACTACGCGACCATTTTTTATTACCGCAAGTACAAGCTGCCGCCGAGATTTTATTGCGGGATTTTCCCCAACAAGTGGAACCTTTAATCCAACGCTGGGTGGCCCAAGGACAAAAATACGGAGAAGTGTAGGATTTCACTTGATCTTATTTCCTTGCCAAGGGTATTATCCCCTTCTGCTTTGTGAACTTTCACAAAGTAATCGGGGTATAGCGCAGCCTGGTAGCGCATCTGCTTTGGGAGCAGGGTGTCGGGGGTTCAAATCCCTCTACCCCGACCAGTTTCAAATACATGACTTAGAGTATAAACGCCTGTAGGCAAGCCCTTGTCTACCTAGCATCTGTCGAAAAACAGATTTTAGCGGTGTCCTTTAAGGACAAACAAATAATTTAAATAAAACGGGCGGCCCTGACAGGAAAAGTAAAAATTGCGCCTGTAGCTCACTCGGATAGAGCATCGGCCTTCTAAGCCGAGGGTAACAGGTTCGAATCCTGTCAGGCGCGCCAAAAAATCTATGGTGGATGTAGCTCAGTTGGTAGAGCCCCGGATTGTGATTCCGGTTGTCGCGGGTTCGAGCCCCGTCATTCACCCCACTCTTTTCGGGCCGTTAGCTCAGTTGGTAGAGCAGTTGACTCTTAATCAATAGGTCGTAGGTTCGATCCCTACACGGCCCACCAGATAAAACCTTATTAAATCAATAACTTGTGAGCACTTCTGGATTGGCTAAACTGTTTGGGTCTTTCCCACTTTAGGGGGCACTCGCCTAACAACATAACACTCTAACTCGTAATCGGTAATTTTCAAAATTCCTAAATCCATACGCACGTCTTTGGATTAGTTTCATCTTTCGATGAAAGCCTT